>PVMK01119849.1_pt1 | contig 14015 bp, 16 predicted proteins | sample 1853481 | NCBI WGS metagenome assembly PVMK01 (sample SAMN08533507, study PRJNA380276) | Marine sediment metagenome, whole genome shotgun sequencing project. | reverse complement strand
GAGTGCAACGCGGGCAGGGCGGATGATCTCGTCGCTGCAGTAAAGAATTTATGCATAATCCGGGCTGAGGTCTGGCTCAGATCAGGAATTTTGAGCAGGGGGAACAGGCAGCATGGTTGATATGGACATCAAGACCGACAAGACGTCGGACTTCATCATAAAAACGTTCACCTCGCACTTCTCGGACGCGAGCACAACCTTCCTGGCAGGGGTGTTTGCAAAAATCCAGGACTTGTTTGAAGGAAGGTATCCCGGCTACCAGAAAAGCGATACCGCCTATCATGACTTCGCTCACACTTGCAGGGCAGCAGTGACGGTTTCTCGCATCCTGGACGGGCACATCAAGAGCGGAAAAACACCGGATCTGGGCCGCCGCGATTTTGAGTTGGCCATTGCCGCTACTCTCCTCCATGACAGCGGCTTCATCAAAAAAAGTCACGACGCTGCGGGAACAGGGGGAAAGTATACCCTCACTCATGTCAAACGAAGTGAGGAGTTTGCAGCAACCTTTCTCCCCGAGTTTGACGTCAGCGCTGAAGAAATCCGTCTCATTCAATTGATGATCGACTGTACCGGAGTGGCCGTGAACGTGGAATATCTCCCATTTGACAACGATCGGGACCGCTTTTTCGGTTGGGTCCTGGGCACTGGCGATATCCTTGGTCAGATGGCGGCTCCTGATTATCCCGAGAGCTTGTATGGGCTCTACCAGGAATTTGCAGAAGCTGCCGCCTACTCAAACGCGAACGGCAGCTGGATCGAGGACTACAGCAGTGCTGAGGATCTGATGAAGAAAACCCGTAACTTCTATGAAGGTTACGTTCAATGGATGCTCCAGACACAGTGGGGCGGAGTCCATGAGTCGCTCTCACACCACTTCGGCAATGGGAAAAACCCTTACCTTGAACGCATTGAGGTGAACATCGAAGATATCGAGCAGAGGGTTCGCACAGCCGAGAACTAATCGCAGACCGCTATCCAACAGCTTCTGTTTTCATCCTATTCAAATTCACACGAACACTCGATAGCGATGCCCCGTTTGACGCTGAGTGCCGCGGGACAATGGTCTTCATGCATGCCCAGGGCTCGCTCAACAATTTCGCGTTTCTCTTCCGGGACATCCTTGAGATGATAGCGAACCCGAATCCGTGTGATCACGGCCTTGCCCTCAACCTCCTCGATATCCCCTTCAACGTCGGCATAAAGCTGGCCCGAAGTGGCCGGGATTTCGCGTGCTTCCAGCACGCCGGCTAGTGTGCCCGTCAGTCAGCCCCCCACCCCAGCAACAATGTGATCAAGCGTGGACGGATGCTCCTCCTCCGACTCCACCCCGTAGAAAGCCTTGATACCTCCGTGCATCCCAAAAATGACGGGGTCCTTAAAGTCCTCGATGTAAGCACGTCGAATGGGTCGTTTGTCTTGATGAATTCGGACTTTTGAAGTATGAATCAGCTTGCTCATCTCATCCTCCGCTTAAAAATTTCAGATCGTGGGTCTTTCCCAGTTGCGGCCTTCAAACCACCAATAGTCCCGTCCCGTACATGATTCCCAGACCCAGGAAGAATCCCGAGACATTATAGGCGTTGCTGAAAACCGCTTCTCCTTTTCTGGTGAACAATACCATGAGTTGGTAGATAACCTGAAGGATAGCCCCCACACCAATGGCAAGAAAAAGGGTAGCCCAAAAGGCGGAATAGCTAAAGCCCCCAATCCAGGTTCCCAACACCGTGGGCACACCGGCGATGAGGCCCAATGCCACCAGGCGGCTTATGGAAGGCTGATCTTTGGCAACGGGCGTGACGATTGCCAAGCCCTCGGTGATGTTGTGAAGCATGAAACCGACCACCAGAAAAGTCCCCAGAGCAATTTCTCCCAGGGCATAGGAGGCACCAATGGCCAGACCCTCCCCCAGGTTGTGAAGTCCGATACCTGACGCGATCATCAAAGCAGTCCAGTGACGGCCTTCTGCACCTGCCTGATCCGAGGATCCCACCTTGAGGTCGGATAGATAGAACAAGAGGAGCACGGCCCCTAAAACACCGATGCCCACTACGGCAATCCCCTGATATGCGCTAGGAACAGCTTCCGCAGTCTCAAACGCCTCATGCAGCATATCCACCGCCAGGAAAGCCAGCAGACCGATGGTGAGGCTCAGGAAGAAGGAAAGCCACTTGGAACCCAACTCCCTCAAGAACGGGTACCAGAGCAGTCCCAGGAAAACGGGAATCACACCGGCATAAATGCCCAGTAAGGCAAAGGACCCAAAGTAGGTCCAGTCGGTCCGAGGGGATTGAATCGCCACCGCAATTTCGTGGCCGAAGGTGAGACCTGTGGAGGTCAAGATCACTACCTCGTGGGTGTCTCCTTCGACCCAGGGGTAAGGAATACTAATCCTCATTCGACCCAGGCGGGGAATGGTCTTGTCCTCCGGATCGGTCGTATATTTCCAAAAGGCCTCATCCACCGTAATCTGAGCCACCGTGACCGGATCGGGTCCTCCATTGATCACATGCACAACCATCTGATCCGGTTCCGGTAGAACCACCCGTTCAATCGTCAGCTCCTCCACCGGTGGAAAAGCAGCCATAAAGACCCCCAAAGGCCCATAGATGAAAAAGAGGGCTATAAAGCCAGCCAGGAGCAGGATTGGAAAAAGCCCCCGAGTCCACTGGTTCATGGCTCCACCTCAAAAAAACCCATCCAGCCCAATTCAGCAAATTCGCTCTGATGAGCGTGGAACATGAAGGTCCCGGGATGACGGAATTTCAACTCCAAGATGTGGCGCTCCCCCTGACAAAGCATGATCGTATCCGTGAACTCATCCGGGGTGAGTCGGGTCCCGGTTCGATAAACCTCGAAGAAATTGCCGTGAATGTGAAGCGAGTTGAGGAGATCGAACTCAAGAACGTTCACCAAATAAATCCGCACCAGTTCCTGAAGCTTTACCTTGATGGGATGGCGATGATAGTGAAAGGCCACACTGTTGGCCCCATACACTTCGTTGTCGCCGTCAAAATTGGTGTCAAACCCATTCATGACGATGACCATCTCACGGGCCTCGGGGCGCTTTTCTCGAGGATCGACAATAAAAGTGCCGTAGAGTCCCTTGTGGATGTGTCTCTTCAAAGGCACCGAATGGCAATGGTAAAGATGCAGTCCGAAGGGTTCCGCTTCAAATTCGTAGACAAACTCCCCACCGGGCATCACCACCTCAAAAATGCCATCCATGTTGGCCGGGTGAAAACCGTGAAAGTGGATCGTATGCGGGTGGCTGCCGGCGTTTGAGAATCGGACCCGTAGGCGATCCCCTTCGGTGCAGCGCAAGGTCGGACCGGGCACCTGTCCATTGTAGGTCCAGGCCGGGAAATAGACTCCCGGTGCGATTTCTATTTCCTTGTCCACCGCCACGATGTCCCACTCCCGCAAGGTCTGTCCGTCAGGCAGCTCACTCACCTGGCCGTAGTCGAAGTCATACAGGAATTTCGAGGGATCGAATTGGCTCAGATCCACCTCGCCGGTGGTGGACATCACCCGGGCATCGTGAGCTTCAAGAATAGGATCATCCGCAGCAAGGACGGGAGCTCCCAACAGTCCTCTTCCACCGGCCAAAGCGGTGACCCCGACAGCGCTTCCCAGTATCTTTCGTCGACTTACCTTTTTATTCTTCATAAGATCGGACCTCATATTCAGGATAAAATTTAGCCATGACTAAATTTTCTATTAGAAGAGGTTTAAAGTCAAACCGAGCCAGGAAAGGAGAAGCTAGCCCGGATTATGCATAGGTTCTTGTCACGAAGCGACGAAAGCGCCGACCTGAGTGCGTTGCGCCACGCGAGACCCGCAAGCGGGTCGTGCAACAAATGCGGTGCGCACAGCACGACGGATGATTTCGGCGCTGCAGTAGAGAATTTATGCCTAGTCCGGGCTGTAAGCCTAATCGAGGATTTTCAGAATTTCTTCCAGTTCCTTTTGAATTTCGGAAAGGGCCGGTCCTTGATCCGCTTTGGAAGACGGTTTGAATAAAGGCAGGTCAGATTTTCCATCGTCGAGAAGCTTCTTATTGGCTCCTGAAATGGTGTAGCCTTCCTGGTAGAGCAGCTGCTTGATGGCCTGGACCAGTTGCAGATCCTTTTCTCTATAAATGCGTTGTCCTGCTCTGTTTTTGGCCGGAGAAAGAAGAGTGAATTCGGTTTCCCAATACCGCAAGACATGCGGTTGGATAGAGCACAGCTTGCAGACATCACCGATTTTATAGAAGAGCTTCTTACGGATTACCGCCATCAGAAGAAATCAAAATCTCAGCAGTCGCGACGGCCTGAAGGTGACGTATCGACTCGATGCCAACGTCATGCGTTCTCCTGTTTGGGGATTCCGTCCAAGCCGTCCTTTGCGCTGGATGACGTTGAGGGTCCCAAAACCAGACAACTTCACGTTTTCGCCACTCACCAGACTTTTCTTGACGCTTCCCAAAATCAATTCCACCAGATCCTTCGCCTCTGCGAAGGAAATTCCTCCGTGCCTCTGGTAAACAACCTGAGCAATGTCCGTTTTTATCACAGTCCACCCTCGGAAACCGGCTCGATCTTGGGATGCGCTACCATTTCCTCATCATAGGCAGAGGGAAAAAGAGTGTCAAGAAGAAGAATAGAAGGCACGTGTTTAAGGTGCCACATCAGGTTTGGAATTTGGAATTTCATACGGTCTGTGGTCTGTGGTCTGCGGTCAGGGGTCTATCTTCTCTCCTCTGGATTCGCTATTCTGATGCACTCTGATGCGGGACTTTGTAGTTCTCCTCTCTGTTTATCTCTCCATGGGACCCTTGCTGGGCGGGCAGGAGCCGAGTGATCTGGACCGTCGCCTACGAGAGGGCCAGGATGCCCTCTACCGTCTGGACTACGCCCAAGCCGAGAACATTTTCAAGCAGCTCATCGAAGAACATCCAGACAACCCTGAGGGATATGGAATGTTATCCATTGCCACCTGGAATCAGCTTCTGTTTGCCGCCTCCAATCTGGCTCTGGACGATTATGCAAGTCCCACTCCCTTCACCAAGAGCCGGACCTACAAGAACATCACTCGAGAAACCCAACGCTTCCGCGAGGCCAACGATCATCTTTTGGCCCTGTGCGAAAAACTTCTGGACAACAACCCGCAGGACACTTTGGCACTCTATTTCAAGGGTCTTGCCTATGAGAACCTGGCGGCCGAGGCCATTGTCATTACCAAAAGCAGGGGGACTGCCTTCAATTACGGCAGAAAGGCCAATAGTGTCCACAAGAAGGTTTTGGAGCTCGACCCCGATCTTATCGATGCCCAGGTCAGCGTAGCCGGCAACGAATTTGCCAAAGCCACCCTTCCCTGGAGTATCAAATGGTTGGCCTTTCTGGTGGGAATTCGGGGAGACAAGGAGCAAGCCTTCGAAAGGCTCGAGCGGGTCGCCGAGAAAGGAAAGTATCGACAGCTCGATGCTCAAGTGCTTCTGGCCGTTCTTAATTCCTGGAGTGGCGATCCCCTCAAGTCCGTTGCCATCTTCCAGGATTTGAGAGAGCGGTATCCTCAGAACTTCCTTTTTGATATCAACCTGGCAGCCATCCATCAGTTGAATCTGAACGATGCCGAATCCGCGCTCAGCATCTATCAACAATTGCTCAAAAACCTCCCCAGTAAAACTGCAGGTCTTCTTGCCGGAGAAGTCTATCTGCGAATCGGACTGGCTTATCTTCAACTGGGTCAACACAGCCTGGCCCTTCAAGCCTTTTCCCGAGTCCTGGAGGAACCCACAGTGGAGATGGAGACCGCTCCCCTGGCCTATTTTCAAATGGCCCAAATCCACGAGCAAAGGGGCGACAGGGATCAAGCCATCCAGTACTACCAGCAGGTACTTGAGGACTCCGTTCCCCAGAACACGCTAAAGGAAACGATCAAGGAAGCCCGGCGCAGATTGAACCGGCTCAAATAGCGAATCCAGTGCCAGCCCCAAAATTTCTCCTGGAATAAAAGTGCTTTACAGAGGAATTCTGGGCCTGTCCCGGAATTCCCACGGCCCCTTCCCTTGACATTTGTTTTTCGCTCCCCTAGAGTGCGCCTGACATTTTATTAACTCGTCATGGTTGGATGAGCGGGAAGATCGGTGAAAATCCGACGCTGCCCTCGCAACTGTAAGCAGGAAGAAAATCCACAAGGATGCCACTGTCCGCCCCCCGCGGATGGGAAGGCGTGAGATTTCCCTGCGAGCCAGGAGACCGATCCAGTCATGACCTCTTAATGCTTCCGATGGGGAAGTTAGGAGGTACCATGCATTACATCCTTTCCACTTTTTCTACCCTCTTTTCTGCGGGTCGCTCCAACCAGGATAGCGGATCCAGTTGTGAAGTCTTACTGAAGTTACGACGTCCGCTCCATGGACTGTGGGGATATTCTCGAAACTGATCGGGAACAACCCAATCCACTGAATTCATTCTGGTTCCGAGCATTTTCGTCCGCACCGCTCTGGCCTGGACTTCTCTGTCTTCCTGGGGATTCCAGGAAGCTCAGGAGACTTGACCGGGTCGGGCGAGGCAACAAAAAGGGAGTAACCCATGAAGATAAGACTTACTAGGTTTCTTACACTCATCTTGATACTCACATCCACAGCTGTGACCAGCGCCCAAACTTCTTCCCAGACCGGACAGAGCGAGCAAGATTCAACTTCACCGCCCGCGGAACAGAGTTCTGGAGAAAAACTTCCTCCCATTCATCATGAAGTCACGGTGACGGCCACGCGCACCCCAACCGCGGTCCGGGAGATCGGCCAGACTCTCACCCTCATCACGGCCGAAGACATTGAAGCTCAAGGCGCCCGAGATGTCCTCCAGGTCTTGGCAACCGTGCCTGGATTCAACGTCGTGCGTGCAGGCTCCTTCGGAGCAACGACCTCGGTCTTTGTGCGAGGAGGGGAGAGTGATTTCAATCTGGTTCTCATTGACGGAGTACAGGTGAACCAACCGGGTGGAACCTTCGATTTTGCCGACCTGACCACCACCAACATTGAGCGAATCGAAATCGTTCGGGGTCCTTCCTCTGTGCTCTATGGTGCAGATGCGATGACCTCTACCATCCATATCATCACCCGCAAAGGGGAGGGAAAGCCTTCAGGCAACCTCCTGTTCGAAGGAGGCACCTTCAACAGCTACCTCTTGCGGGGAGGCCTCCAGGGTGAGGCCAAGAAACTCCACTACTCACTGGGCGGTCATTACTCCCAATCGGATGGCATGCATGAGCTCAACAACCAGTACGACAAGTTCGAATTCTCAGCCAACACCACCTTTCAACTGAACGCCCCCTCCTCCATCGGGGCCAATGTTCGCTACATGGACAGTGAATATCACCTTCCCAACGATGACTCGGGGGCGGTCGTTGACCCCAACGACTTTCGAACCACCCAAGAAACTATTTTTTCAACCTTCTACGAAAATCTGTTGACGAGCCGTTACAGCACCAAGGTTCTTTATGGCTACCAGAGGAGAGTCGGCGAGAACTTTACGTTCGCAGACGCAACTGGGGATTTCTCAGACTTCACATTTGAAAGCACCGAGAACAGACAATACCTGGATTGGCAAAACAACTTTCAGCTGGACGCCCGCAATCTGATCACGGCTGGAGTTTCTTATAAGAGGGAAGAATCAGAAACGAGCAACCTGAATCGGCGCAGCGTGGGCGTCTACCTTCAGGAACAGTTTTCCCGGGCCGACCGGTTTTTCCTGACCGTTGGGGGCCGCTATGACAACAATAACCGCTTTAAGAGCTTCGCCACCGGCAGTGTCTCGGTGGGTTATCTGATCGATGACGAGTTCAAGCTTCGTGCCAGCGTAGGAAACGGCTTTCGGGGCCCCAATTTCATCGAAATTGGAGGGTTTCCCTCCTTCGGCATTGTGGGGAATGAAGACTTGGATCCCGAGAAGAACTTCGCCACCGATTTCGGCCTGGACTATTCTTCCAGAAATCTCAGGGCTGGAGTATCAGGAACAGTTTTCTTCAACCGCTTCAGCGATCTCATCGAGTTCACTTTCTCCGTGCCTCCGGGTACTCCAAACTACCTGAATTTGGAAAGGGCGAAGAGCCAGGGACTGGAACTGGAAGGTTTCCTATCGCCCACAGGAGAGCTCCGCCTGGGTGGCCGATATACCTTTACCCACACCGAGGTGACGGACGCGGGCTCCGTGCCGGGCGGAAGCTTCGAGGAGGGTGAGCAACTCCTGAGACGCCCCCGCCACATGGGAGGAATCTATACGGAGTTTCGACAAGACCGATACAAACTTCGGATCGATTTCAACTACAAGGGCGAGCGAGATGACTTGCAATTCTTTCCCGACTTTTCAAGCACCCGGGTGGTCTTGCCCGGCTATTGGAAGGTGGACTTCAGCGTGGTCGTACCCATTGTCCAACTCTCGGACTCAGGAAGCAACCTCGCGGTGGTGTTCCGCGCTGAAAACATTTTCAACAAGCAGTACACGGAAATTGCCGGGTTTGAGTCGCCGGGAAGAAGTCTATTGGCTGGTCTTGAAGTGACTTTCTAACAAACAGGAGATCCATCATGAAAAGAAAAGAAATCCAAGGTCCGAAGGGACACAGGCGACCTCTGGCCCTGGCATTGACACTGGTGGCTGGGCTGCTTCGGTTGCTTCCCCATCTGCCCAACCTGGTCCCAGTGGGCGGGTTTAGCCTCTTTGCGGGCGCTCGCCTGCGCGGCTGGCAAGCCTATGCAATACCCGTGATCATTATTCTGGTGACCGATCCCATCATGGGAATCATCTTTGGATATCCTGCCTATACCCTGGTCACACCCTTTGTCTGTGTCAGCTTTTTGATCTATGTTTGGATCGGCTGCCATCTGCGAACAACCGAGAACCCCTGGCGAATTGGAGGGGCTGCTGTGTTGGGGAGTGGGCAGTTTTTCTTGATCACGAACTTCGGAATGTGGCTGTCGGGAATCTCCTTTTACCCGCTCACTGCATCCGGGCTCCTGGCCTGCTATCTTGGGGGGATTCCCTACCTGGGCCGTACCCTCTTGAGCGATCTTGCCTACAGCAGTTTACTGTTTGGCCTGCATGCCTGGATTGCCCGTGTGGCGGTTCCCCAGGAGCGGGTGAGAGAGAATGCTGAGGTGGTACTCTCGTGAAGAAGGTCTGGCTCTCCTGGAGCAGCGGAAAAGACAGCGCCTGGACCCTGCACCGGTTGCGAGAACAAGGGAAGTGGCAGGTTTGCGGTTTGTTCACGACACTCAACAAAAACTTCGATCGGGTGGCCATGCATGCGGTGCGCCGCGTTCTGCTGGAGGCCCAGGCCGAGGCCGCCGGTTTGCCATTGCGCATCATCCCCCTTCCCTGGCCCTGTTCCAATGCCGACTATGAACGGATGATGGCGAAAGTCTGGGTCGAGGCGGTACAAAATGGGGTGGAAGCCATAGCCTTCGGCGACTTGTTTCTGGAAGACGTTCGGCAGTACCGCCTCAACCAGTTGCAGGATACCGGCCTGGAGGCCATCTTTCCTCTGTGGCATCGTCCCACTGGCGCTCTGGCCCGGCAGATGATCAACTCGGGACTACAGGCCAAACTGACCTGTATCGATCCGAAACAACTCAGTGGCGCGTTTGCGGGAAGAGACTTTGGTCCGCAGCTGCTGAAAGATCTGCCGCCTGACGTAGACCCATGCGGAGAGAACGGAGAGTTTCATTCCTTTGTCCATGCAGGCCCTATGTTTCAATACCCGCTTGAAATCTCGGTGGGAGAGATCACCGAGAGAGAGGGCTTTGTCTTTGCGGATGTTCTTCCTCCGAATATAGTGGCTGGTGAAGATTCATGACTCGAATTGTATCGCTCATCCCCAGCGCCACCGAGATCGTTCACGCTCTGGAAATGGGAACCCATCAGGTGGGGCGGTCCCATGAATGCGACTTCCCGGAATCAGTCCTGTCCCTTCCCATCTGCACCACCCCTACCTTCTCTGTTACCGGAAGCAGCCAGGAGATCGACAACCGGGTCAAAGAGACCCTGCGCAAGGCACTCTCGGTCTACGACATCTTTGAAGAAGTGCTGGAGCAGTTGCAGCCGACCCACATCATTACTCAATCCCAATGCGATGTGTGTGCCGTCAGTTTAAAGGAAGTGGAAGAGGCGGTGGGAAAAAGGCTGTCCTGCCAGCCCACAGTTGTGTCCCTGCAGCCCGATGGGCTGGAGGACGTCTGGAAGGACATCGGATTGGTAGCGGATAGGCTGGGTATCGGAGACAAGGGCGAGGAACTGATCGGCAACCTCAAGCAACAGATGGATCGAATCTCCAGCCAGGCTCAGGCGACTTCCAAACGGCCCCGGGTGGCCTGTATCGAATGGCTGGAACCCCTGATGGCAGCGGGAAATTGGATGCCGGAACTGGTGGAAATGGCTGGAGCAGAGAATCTGTTGGGAGAAGCCGGCCAGCATTCGTCATGGATGAGTTGGGAGGACCTGTTCCAGAGCGATCCCGACATCCTGGTGGTCTTGCCCTGCGGCTTCGATATGAAGCGTACCCGGGAAGAAATGTACTGGCTCACCAATCGATCGGAATGGAGTTCCTTAAAGGCTGTCAAGAGCGGCCGCGTTTATCTTACCGACGGAAATCAATACTTCAATCGTCCCGGCCCCCGTCTCGTGGAATCGCTGCAGATCCTCGCCGAGATGATTCATCCTGAGGTGTTTGATACCGATTTCGAGGGTATCGGTTGGCAACGGTTTTAATACGGGGACAGAGGACTCATTCCCCAATTAAATTGGGGGAGAGGAAATGGGGGGATGAGTCGTCTGCCCCGGTATTAAAGAGCGGCTTTAAGGGAGGGGATGAGCCTCTCGGCCAACTGCAAGGTCTGCTCCTCTTCTTCACCCACCAGGTAGACGAAGTAGCCTGGCGTCTCCAGACCGGCCAGCGTCACCAACTCCTGCTCTTGCTGAAGAAGGATGACTCTCACGCCGTCCAGAGTTCTCTCCGGCTCATTCCCTTGAAGAGCCAGGTGCTCTAGGGTCGACCTTCCCTCCAGAATCACCGATATCTGCCCTCCTTGCACCTCAAACACATAGTGAACGATCTCCACCTCTCCCACACGGCAAAATCTTGTCTCCAGCAGTCGATAGGAATCACCCATTTCCCACAGAACTGTCTCAATACGGGTCAGAACAGAATCCAGTGGCAACAAGGCTTCTGGAGGAGTTTGATGGCCGGAACAGTTCAAATGGTCACCGACGATCCCATCATAGTGGGCTTGTGCAATCAGGGTTCCTGAGTTGGGACCGAGCCAGAACAACAGCAAAACGCCTAAACCGAGGGTCATGAGAAGGAGCGCTGCCATCCGCAGAAGAAATGCAGGTACAGCGCTGGCTCTTGTTTCCAGCCCATCCATGATTTTCTTCTCGAGGTCAGGCGGCACCGACTGGGAACTCCAGCCTTGGTTCAGGGCCCGGCGCGCTTTGAGTCGTGACTTCTCTTCCTGGCGACAGGTCGAACAACTCTCCAGATGCACCAAAATCTCCTGGCTGCTTTCAACCGTCAACTCCCCTGCCAGAAAGTGATCCATGAGTTTCTGAACATGCCTGCATTCTTTGGACTTAAATCCACTTACCTGTCTCATATTGATCTCCTAGGTGCACTAAGCACTTTGGCTGCCCCTCGATTCTTCCAAGAATTTCTCACGAAAGAGACTGCGTGCCCGGTTCAAACGCGACATAACCGTTCCCATCGGCAGTTTGAGCATTCCAGCGATCTCACGATACCGAAACTCTTCGATGTCCGCCAAAACCAGCACCGTTTGATAATGCACCGGAAGGGACTGGAGGATCCTCAACACCTCTCCGCCTTCAACATTTTTTTGAAAGTCGGGTTGCACCGCCAATAGCCCTTCGGGAACCTCCTCTATATCCACGGGTTTCCACCACCGTGCCTGCCGCAATTGCTTATTGCGAAGCCGAAACAGGATCCGGAAAAGCCAGGCCTTACAATCGGTACCGGGGGTATAGCCCTGGAAGGACTTCCAGGCTTGCTGGTAGGTCTCCTGTACCAGATCTTCGGCTAAATCCTTTTTCTGAGTCATACTCAACGAAACTCGATAAAGGGACTGCATATGGGGCACCGCTTCCTCAAGAAATTGGGCCTTCTCTTTTCGACTCCGATTCAGCTTCACGCTTGGGTCATTGAGGAGATGGAACACCGTTATCGGGAGCTTGCAGCAAACCTGCCATCTTTTCCCGATGGATCAGGAGCTTTCGTCCCTGGTAATGGATCCACTCCTTCCTCTTAAATTTTGACATCATCATGGACACATGGGGTCGATTCCCCCCCACCAATTGAGCCAGTTGCTCGTGGGAGAGTGAAATCTTGAGCTTGATCATATCCCCATTTTCCAAGAGAGGCTTGCCATGTCTTTCAGCCAAGCTGAGGAGTACCTTTGCCAGTCGAGACTCGGTGTCCAGAAAACTGTGGGACTTGATGTCGTCCCGAGCTTCAAGCAGTCTCTGGCTCAAAATCTTCGCATAATTGAGGGCGATGGCCACCCTCTGCTGAATCAGGAGCATAAACTGCTCACGTGAGATAATCGATACCCAGGACTCCTCGTGAGCGGTGGCCCGAGCCTCGAAATGTTCCTTGGGCCCCAGCAGGTTGTCTCCCAGAATGCCACTCGTATAAATAGCCAGGATCTTCTCCCGATCATCGGGGTTTACAGCGGAAATCCTGATACATCCGCGATTGAGAATAAAGAGCGAATCGACAGGATCCCCTTGATCGAAGATGACTTCTCCCTTCGAGTAGATTCGGTCGATACAAGCAGACAGGACAGCATTGAGATCAGAGAGTGGGAGCCCGTCCATGAGACCCGTTTGCCTCAAGTGCCAAACACGGTCCACACTCACCAACTCCTCACATTGAATCTGGGCCGTACTCATAAAAACCCTCCTTTCACCTATTTCACCTATTCACCTAATAGAAATGTCGATAGGAGAGGTCTTTATTCCATAAGTTAGTCTAGGCCATGAGAGCCCAGCAAAGTATGGCCGCCAGGACTGCTGCCAGCGGCAATGTGCCCACCCAGGAAGACACGATAGAGACAATCACACGTTTGTTGGCATGACCCGACAGCAACCCGATTCCAAACAGGGCACCCACACTGACATGGGTTGTGGAAACGGGCATCCCCAAACGAGAGGCAATGATGACCAAAAATGCGGTCACCAGATTAGCGGAGAATCCTTGGCCCGAATTCATGGTCGTTACTTTGTGGCTCAAGGTCTCAGCGACCCGTCGAGCCGACAACCAACCCCCAAGAGCAATAAACAGAGCTACCACCCCATAACGTGCTTCTGGAATTAACGTGCTACTGGCCACCAAAAGGGCGGCAATTTTAGGGGTGTCATTCAATCCCCGCGCAAACCCTACCGCTCCCGCGCTCAGGTAATGAAGCTTGTCCAGGACCTTGACCGCGGGAATGCTCCGAAACAGGTAGCTTTCCTGGTTGATGCCCAGAGCCGTTCGACAGGCTCTAAAGATCCGATAAAGGCCTGCGGCGCAGAACATTGCCAACAAGGGACTGAAAAGCAGCGGAACGACGAAGGCCGTGCCCAGATGGGAGAAAGCAACCTCGTTTGCGGCATGTATCAGACCCGCGCCAACCAGCGCTCCCGTCAAGGCATGGGTGGTGGAAATGGGAAGCCCCAGGTAAGTGGCCAGCAAAACCGTGGCTGCAGCCCCTAGACCGACCGAGGCCGAAAACTCTGGAGCGGAGGCAATGGCATCCGGAACCAGGCCTCTGCCCGAAAACGTCTCCAAGAGCTCCTGGGCAATCCAGACCGCCGCGATCGACCCCGCCAGAGTGGTCGAACAAGCCCAATTCAAGGCTCGCCGGTAATTCGTGGTGCGGCTTCCAAAAAGAGTGGCCACCCCTTTGAAATTGTCATTGGCTCCGTTGGCATAGGCCAGCAGGATGGCTGCCAACAATGATGCAATCCACATCTATCTTT
>PVMK01172237.1_pt1 | contig 14018 bp, 12 predicted proteins | sample 1853481 | NCBI WGS metagenome assembly PVMK01 (sample SAMN08533507, study PRJNA380276) | Marine sediment metagenome, whole genome shotgun sequencing project. | reverse complement strand
AGTAGCGGTCCGAATTATGAAAAGGAGGAACGCTCTTAATGAGTTATTCTGATACCACGAGATCCAGGCATAAAAAGAAAAGACCAATTGTAATGAATTTACAGAGCAGTCAACGCATCGTCTGTCCAGACTGCGGCAACAACAAAGAATTCCTGGAAGTTTCTGAGGGGGTTGTCCTTACCACCCGCTTTATTCAAAACAAAGACGGCAGTTTCAGCCAGGAGTTGGATGACTCCCAGGTCCTGGGACAGGTAAAATTTTATTGCGGTGACTGCGGCGCCGATCTTACTGAATTTCACAAAAGATTTTTAGAAATGCTCTTTTAGGCAATATAAAACTTTTCTTTCTTTTCTTTACGGGAGGCAGATTGCGTGGGCCGCAAGAAGCTGGTTATCAGGACAATTCCACTCTGCGAGCCCAATACGACTCTCTGCAGGCAGGCGATATTTTTGTCGGACGGCTCAGCCTGAAGCCTTCTGAAGAAGCACTGCTGCTTGATCTGACGGAAAGAGGGGTTTGCCTGATCCCAGCCGGCCTCGCACAGCTGGCCAGCCGGTCAAAAACCTTCCAGGCAACACTTTTCGGGCCATTTATGCTGCCCCATACCCGGCCAATCCACGGACTGCATGAGCTGATCGAAACCATCTCAGATTACCAGCAACACTCAATCACCAAGGTGGTGACAAAGCATGACCGCCGCAACGCCGGCATGGGCATCCATCTCTGGGAATCAATCGAGGATGTTTTCACCCAGGCCTCTTTCAGCAATATCCCCCTGCCCTTTGTCATCCAGCCATTCATGCCTGACAGTAGGATATACGGGTAATAGTCCTGGACGACTACATAGAAGCCTACCAGCGACACAATCCTCATAACTTTCGCAACAACTTGCATCATGGCGGCCAGAGTGAACCGTGCCACCTCTCTGATGGCAGCTAAAAATCTGCAAACAGGTCATGAAGCGGGGCCGGTTCCCGTATGGCCACCTTGATATTATGGTCACCAGGGAAGGTGAATCCTATCTTGGCGAGATAAACCTGCGCGGCGGCATCAGGGGTGCGAAAATAACCCCCAAAGAGTACCAGGAAAAAATAGATGCCATCCACCAGCGTCTGCTGGAAGAAACCCAATAAAAAAAGGGGAGAAGGTGTTCCCTTCTCCCCTTTTAAGCATCAATCTATATTGATGAATTATACACAGCCGGTAGGCTTCGGCAGGCCAGCCATTTTACAGGCTCCCTTACCCGGTCCGGACGGGAAGAGCTCATAAATTCTCTTCAGCGGGAAGCCGGTTGTTTTGGAAAGGATACGAACCATGGGGCAATACCGTTCTTCTTGTAGTACTCCTGGAGAGCGTCAATAACTTTCTGATGCTCTTCGGTCATATCGCCAATACCTTCGATACCTTTTACATAATCAACCCAGTCTTCATTCCAATCTTCCATGCCTTTGGTCAAGAATCCGTCTTCATCAACGTCAAAAGATTTTCCGTTATGCTCAATTGTTGCCATGTTAATTTTCCTCCTTGCTTTCAGTCTACTTGTATATTGTTATTTGTTTCAATGTCCGCCTAATTTTCAAATAGAATAATGAATAGTCCTTCATAGTATAGCGTCTATTCTTTGTCAAGTAATCATTCATAATTTTTTTTCACTCATTTACCCTTTATCTTGCGGCTGCTAAAGCCTTACAGAACCCAGCTTTATTAAAACGACAAGCCAGTGCAAATGTTAAATTTTACCTTATTATGGCCGCAATATTTTTTATTATTTTGGTAATTGACTGTCAGGTCGTTTTTAAAACCGGTTGAGTTTCGATTTTTTTTATGATGAAATGCTTTTTTAGCTGGCAATACATTTATGAATTGGAATAAAATAAAAGGTTCATGTTATTTATTTTCAGAAAAGCTTGATTGAAGGATATACACTAGGAGCAGACCGCCTCACTCATAACTATCAATTTCCTGTACATAACAGTACATGAAAAGATCAACAAAGGATAAAAACCCTGCCATCCGGCAAGGAGGAGAAACTCAATGTTAGACTTACTTCGCAGGAAAACGAAATCACCCTTCATCCAGGGCACAATCATGATAATTGTTCTGGTCTTCATATTCTGGGGTGTGGGCAGCAGTTACCGGGGGACCTTAAACACGGTGGCAACGGTAAACAAGCAACCCATCGATTATGAGGAGTTCAAAAAATCATATGACCTCACAGTTGACCAGTACCGCAGTCAATTCGGCGGTACTCTGCCCAAGGGATTGATCGAAAGCCTGGGACTTGAACAACAGGTTATCGATCAGCTCATCCAGCGGGAATTGCTCCGCCAAGGCGCTCAAAAGATGGGCATATTGGTAAGTGACCTTGAGGTTCAGCAGGCAGTTGAGAAAATGGAGGCATTCCGGACCGGCGGTATTTTTAATGCTGCACAGTACAAATCCATTCTTATCGGTTCAGGCACAACCCCCGCCGCCTTTGAAGGGTCCATGCGGTCGGACCTGGTTACCGGCAAAGTTGTTGATCAACTGATGCGGTTCGCCAAGGTAACCCCAACAGAGATAATCGAGAATTTCAACTATGAAAACGAAGAAATAAAGCTTCAATATGTTGTTCTCAACGCTGCAGACTTTAAGGACAAGGTGTCCGGCAGCGAAGAGGCGCTGGCCGCCTTTTTTGAAGAAAATAAAAACAATTACATGACCGATCGCCAGATCAAACTTGATTTTCTTGCCTTTCCCTTCACAACAAAAGAGAAGCCTGCGGTTTCAGATGTGGAACTGGAAGCCTACTACCGCCAAAACCTCAACCGGTACAGCAGCCCGGAACAGCGCTCTGCCAGGCATATCCTGTTCAAGACCAGCGAGGGGGACTCTGAAGATGTGTTAAGCGAAAAATACCAGCAGGCTGAACAGGTCCTTGAGTTAGCCAGGGCGGGAGACGATTTTGCCGAACTGGCCCAACAGTACTCTGAGGGTCCTACAGGTCCCAAAGGCGGCGACCTTGGTACGTTCTCCAGGGGCCGGCTGGTGAAACCATTTGAAGATGCGGTTTTTTCTCTCTCAGAGGGGGAGATCAGCGATGTGGTGGTGGAAACCCAATTTGGTTTTCACATCATAAAACTTGAGAAGATTGAGCCGGCCCGCACAAAACCTCTGGATGAGGTAAAAGATTCCATCACCGCCATTTTACAGAAACAACAATCACGGGACCTGGCTTTCACCAACGTCACAGAATCCTATGAAAAAATCATTCTTGCCGGCAGCCTGGCCAAATACAGTGAGACCAGCGAGACAAAAATAACCGAAACAGAGTTCTTTACCCGAAAATCACCTGCCGACAGCGGCGTACAAGAAGGCATGATCAATGAACCCGCCTTTCTCGACGCTGCCTTTGCCTTAAATAAAGGCGAGTTGAGTTCCCTGGTGGAAACAGGCACAGGCTATGCAATTATATTTGCGACAGACAAAAAGGAATCCGAGGTTGCCCCTCTGGAAAAGGTAAGGGACCAGGTCGAAAAGGACTACGCTGAACAAAAGGCCGAGACCCTGGCCAGGGAATCTGCCGAGGCCCTGCTTGCAAGCCTCAAGGAGCAGCATGCCCAGGGCGAAGATGATCTTACAGCCTCGGCCGCAAAGCTCGGTGTGCCGGTAAAAGAATCCAGCCCCATTAACCGCAGCGGCGCAAGCACCGGTACTGAAAAGGCTGAGTACCTGCCGCCGCGGCTGGTCAGCAGCGGCTTTTCCCTAACAGCCGACAATCCCTATCCGGAAGAGATTGTAGCCAGCAACAAGAGTTTCTATGTCTTCAGGTTCATCGACCGGCAGCCGCCCTCGCAGGATATTTTTTCCCAAAAAGAGGATGGCCTGAAAATGGACCTGCTTGAAGAGAAAAAAGCGGTGATCCTTGCCGCCTGGATCGATAACGAAAGAAGCAAGGCTACAGTAGAGATCAACCAACAGTTTCAATAAACCAATCGAACCAAATTAAACAGGCGCCCGTTATTCCCAGTCGGCCGCAGATAGAGCTCGGTTAACTGTTTTCTGGACACCGAAGCAGGTGCCTCTGTCAAGGGGCAGGTTGCCTTCTGGGTCTTGGGAAAGGCGATAACATCCCGGATGGATTCCCGGCCGGTCAGTAGCATCAGCAGCCGGTCCAAGCCAAAAGCAATACCGCCATGGGGCGGTGCGCCCAATTCCAAAGCCTGCAGCAGGAAGCCGAACTTATCTTCTGCCTCCTCCCTGGATATTCCCAAAGCAGTAAATATCCTCTCCTGGAAATCTTTCTGGTGGATACGGATACTGCCGCCACCGATCTCCGTACCGTTCAAAACCAGGTCGTAGGCCTTGCTGCGCACGCGGCCGGGCTCTGTATCGAGCAGTTCAATATCTTCCTCTTTAGGCGCGGTGAAGGGATGATGGACCGCGACATGCCGTTTTTCATCATGGTCGTACTCGAGTAGCGGAAAGTCGACGATCCAGACAAAACTATAGACACTTTTATCAATCAACCCGCGCCTTCTGGCCAGTTCCATCCGTAATTCCGCCAGGGCCTGGTGTACTATGACAGATTGATCGGCCACAAAAAACAGCACATCACCCTCTGCGGCTCCCAGGGCAGAACTGATTGCCTCCCGCTCCTCGTCAGTGAAAAACTTGCTGATCGGCGATTGCCACTCGCCTTGCTCTTTCACCTTGACCCAGGCAAGCCCCTTGGCCCCGAACTGTCCTACATACCCGGTAAGGTCATCCAGGTCCTTGCGGGAAAAAGAAGCGCAGCCCTTGGCATTTATGGACCTTACCAGGCCGCCTTTGGAGGCGACCGACTGGAACACTTTGAAACCGCAATCCTTGGCAATCCCGGTCAGGTCCACCAGCTCCATGCCAAACCTTGTATCAGGCCGGTCTGTGCCAAAACGGGCCATGGACTCTTCATACGTCATCCTGGCAAAAGGCACAACAAGGTCAACATCCTTGACCTCTTTGAAGAGCTGGACGATCATCCCCTCGACAATGGCATAGATATCCTCTTCCTCCACGAACGACAGCTCCATATCAATCTGGGTGAATTCCGGCTGCCGATCGGCCCGCAGGTCCTCATCGCGAAAACAGCGGACGATCTGGTAGTACCTGTCCATTCCGGCAATCATCAGGAGCTGCTTGAAAAGCTGCGGCGATTGCGGCAGGGCATAGAATTTGCCGGCATTGACGCGGCTGGGTACCAGGTAATCCCTCGCCCCTTCCGGAGTTGACCTGGTGAGAACCGGGGTTTCTATTTCCAGGAAATCATGTCTGTCCAGGTAGTTACGGATAGACTGGCTCGCCCTGTGCCTGATAATAAGATTCTCAGCCATGGACGGCCGCCGCAGGTCGATATACCGGTACTTGAGCCGTAGGTTTTCAGACACCTCAACTTCTTCATCCAGCGGAAAAGGCGGCGTCTTGCTACTGTTCAAAATGCGCAACTCGCCAACCAGCACCTCAATCTCACCGGTTTTCAGGTTGGCATTGGCCATGTCGCCCGGCCGCCTTTCAACCTTGCCCTTGACAGCTATTACCCACTCACTGCGCAGATTGTGTGCCTTGGCATGCACTTCTGCGTTGATCTCCGGATTGAAAACCACCTGGGTCAAACCCCAGCGGTCCCGCAAGTCAATAAATATAACCCCGCCATGGTCCCGGCGCCTCAGCACCCAGCCCATCAAGGTTATTTCTTCGCCGACATTAGCCGCCCGAAGATCGCTACAGGAATGACTCCTTTTGAGTCCCCCCATGGATTCCATTATTTATGCTCCTCTTGCTTTTGCAGTCAGCCTGCTGATAAGTATTTCCAACTGCTGAACAATATTTTTAGTGGTTAGCTTATTGTAGATCGCATTGTTTCGGCAAACTCTTCATTGTCATCAGCGAGGGTGACCCCAACCTGTTCGCCGGAAGCCATATTTTTCAATATGGCCTCTTTTTTTGCCAGTTCATCATCGCCAAGGATAAGCACATACCGGGCCCTGTTCTTATCCGCCTGTTTCATCTGTTTTTTCATGCTGCGCCCCTCGTAGTCCATGAGAACTTTCAGGCCCGCCCCCCGGAGCTTCTGCAGCATTCCAAACCCTTTTTCATAAGCTGCCTCACCCATGGTAACAACAAACAGGTCCAGCTGCGGTCTGATATCAAGATCATCCTGCTGCTGCAACAGCATGATCAACCTTTCCATTCCCATGGCAAAACCGATACCCGGCACATCCGGCCCGCCCAGCTGCCTGACCAACCCATCATAGCGCCCGCCGGCCCCTATGGCGCTTTGCGCGCCCAAGTCGCCGGTGATCAACTCGAATGTGGTGCGCGTATAGTAATCAAGCCCGCGGACCATAAAGGAGTTAACTGAAAAAGGTATGTCAATCTGGGCCAAACCCTGCTTCACCTCGTCAAAATGCTCTTCACATGGTTTACAGAGGTGATCGAGAATTGACGGGGCTGCCGTGTACTGCTTCTGGCAGTTGTCGCTCTTACAGTCCAGCACTCGCAGCGGATTGGTCTTGCTGCGGCGCCGGCAATCATCACAGATGTGCTCCTGGCAGCCTTCAAGAAAGGAATTGAGGGCATCCTTAAAGGATGGCCGGCACTTGGGACAGCCCAGTGAATTGATTTCCAGGCTGGCCATCAGGCCGATTTCCTGCAGCAGCAGCCAGGCCATGGCCATAACCTCGGCATCTATTTTAGGGCTGTTTGAGCCGAGCACCTCGACACTTAATTGGTGGAATTGGCGCAATCTGCCCTTCTGGGGCCGTTCGTGCCTGAACATCGGGCCAATGGTATAAAGGCGCTGCACAACGCTTCGGACATTGAGACCATTTTCTATATAGGCCCTGATAACCGGTGCCGTACCCTCGGGCCGCATGGTAATGGATGCGCCGTTGCGGTCCTCAAAGGTATACATTTCTTTTTCAACTATATCGGTATTCTCACCAATGGTGCGGACGAAAAGCTCAGTTTTCTCGAGGATCGGCACCTTGATTTCCGTAAAACCGTAGCGGTGAAAAATGCTTCTGGCTTTCTGTTCCAGCATCTGCCAAAGCGACACCTCGTCCGGCAGTATATCCTTAAAGCCTTTTAAGCCCTTTATTGTCAAAATATTCCTCATCTCCATGCAAATGTATTATCTTGTAAAAATAAACGGAATACTTTACTCATACCGACATGAAAAAGTCAAGCACAGTCCCTGTTTCTGTATGCTTACACTTGACAAAGGTTCTAAAGCCGGGCATATTCCTCGGGTGTTAATAAATGATCTACTCGTACAAATCAAAACCGGTCGCAATTACCATCTATTTAAAGTGATTACCGGTTAATGCTTCGAGCCTTTTATCGGAGTAAATTTACGGGTCCGATAATTGTTCCCGGAGCTATACACCAATATGAAATTACCACCACTTACCATTGGTCCTTTCACAGCACCCATTCCCCTTATCCAGGGCGGTATGTCAATACGGGTTTCAACCTCTGCCCTGGCCGCACCGGTTGCCGAGTGCGGCGGCATCGGCACCATCGGCGGTTCGGCAATTCCCCCTGACGAGTTAAAAGCGGATATCCGCAAAGCCAAGGAAGCGACCAATGGCATAATCGCGGTGAACATCATGTTCGCCATGAAAAATTTTTACAACCTGGTCAAGGCATCCATTGAAGCCGGCGTGGACATGATCATTACCGGCGCCGGTTTCTCAAGGGATATATTCAAGATAGGCAAAGAAACAAATACGCCAATCGTTTCCATTGTCTCCTCGCCTGCCTTTGCCAGGCTTGCCGAAAAACTGGGCGCCGCAGCCATTGTCGTTGAAGCCAAGGAGGCCGGCGGTCACCTCGGTACAGATGTTGCCCTGCGCGACCTGTTCCCCAAGATCAGGGAGGTTGTCAAAAAAGTCCCTCTCATTGCTGCCGGCGGCATCACCAACGGTTATGAAATGGCCGAGATGATGGACAGGTACGGCGCCGACGGCGTACAGATCGCCACCCGTTTTGTCTTGACAAAAGAGTGCTCGGTTGCTGATTCCTTTAAACAGGCCTACCTCAACGCCGAGAAAGAAGACGTTGCCATTATCCGTTCGCCGGTTGGCCTGCCGGGCAGGGCTCTGCGGACCCCCTTTGTGAAAAAAATGGAGGCGGGTGAGGAACTGAAAGCCAAGGATTGTAAGTACAAGTGTTTAAAAAAGTGTGACCACTTTTATTGTATTTCCGAAAGGCTTGGCAAGGCAAAAGATGGGAACATTGACGAAGGGCTGGTTTTTTCCGGCGAAAATGTTTACAAAATAAACGACATACTAACAGTACGCGAAGTATTCGATATGTTCATTTCGCAGGCCGAATCGGTGTATAAGGAGAAAGCTGCCACTTCATAAGTTTGATGGTATCGCCTTTATATAAAACATGCCTATTGAACCGGAAACTGGACGCATGCCGGTAGACAATCTTCCCACGCCCCGTATTATCCCCAGAGAACAACACCCCATCTCCAGAAAGAACATTGACCGGGAGGCGCTCAAGGTCCTGTACCGCCTTCGTGACACCGGCCATTTGGCCTACCTGGTCGGCGGCGGGGTCAGGGATATCTACCAGGGCAAAACACCCAAGGATTTTGATATCAGTACCAGCGCCCGGCCGGGTAAGCTTCGCAAGATTTTCAAAAACAGCCGCTTGATCGGCAGACGTTTCAGGCTGGTGCAGGTTTTCTTTCCAGGCAACAAAATCATTGAGGTTTCCACCTTTCGGTGCCGCAGTGAGTTTGATGTCAACGGTACAGCCAGTGATGCCCGGGATACGGTGCTGGCAGCAAACAACACCTTTGGCACCCCTTCCGATGATGCCTTTCGCCGTGACCTGACCATCAATGCCCTTTTTTACGGCATTGAAAACCACTCCATTGTTGACTATGTCGATGGCGTCAAGGACCTGGAAGACGGCATCATCCGCCTTATCGGCGAACCGGAGCGGCGCATCACCCGTGACCCGGCCCGCATGATGCGCGTCATCCGCCATGCGGCCCGCAGCGATTTTTCCATTGAGCCTTCCACCTGGAAGGCAATAGTTGACCACCGGGAAAAACTTATGCTGTGCCCGATTTCCCGGATCCGCGACGAACTCATGAAAGACCTGCACAGCGGTGCCTGCCGTTCCTGGACAAAACTTGCCATGGACAGCGGCCTGTTCGAGGTTCTCTTCCCGTTTTATACACCCGTCCTGCAGTCAGGCAATCACCGGGACAATCGCAGACTGCTGCTCGACATACAGACAAGTGTGGACCGCTTGCAAAAGCAGGGTGTGCCGCTCCCCGACCAGATGCTCTTGTCACTGCTGCTCATCCCCTGGGCTTTTGCTGAATATGACCTGATGAACAAGAGTTACAGAGGCGGTGAGTTTCACCGTGTTTTAAGACAGGTACGGGGTGGGCTTGATGAGATCCTTGGCCCTATGAGCATTAAAAAATCTCACAAGGAAAGTATTGCCCTGCAGCTCGTAAACCTCCCCCAGTTTAATAAATTTGCCAAGGAAAACAGCTGGCCTAAATGGTTGAAACGAAAAAGCTATTATCATGATTGTGACCTGTTTTTTCGTATTTTCCGCGAAGCCCGTGATAACAAAACCATTCCCGAAAATATCCTGGCTGATTCAACAAAGCGCTTTACATCTGCAGCAAAAAAGCCTACCAGGAAAAAAAGATACAAAAAGAAAAAAGGTTCCGGGCCCGCCTTTGCCCACCAGAAGCGGGGCGGTATTTTCGGCCTTAAAAAATAGCAGAGCAACATTTTCACTCACTTTTCAGGGAATATGATGGAAAGGATGATAAAATTTCTCAATGAGCGAAGGGCCGCGGGAAACCTGCGGCAACTTACCCCCGTGCAGAGGATCGGGCGCGGCAGGATAAAAATCGTCGGTTCAGAAGACGAACTGCTTGACTTTTCATCCAATGACTACCTGGCCCTTTCAGAGCATCCTGAAGTGATCGCTGCCAGCCGCAAGTATCTCGAGGAGTTCGGGGCGGGAGCAGGAGCAGCAAGGTTGATGAGCGGCGACCTGGAAATCAATCACCAGCTGGAAGAGGAGATTGCCCAGTTCAAAGCAAAGGAGGCTGCCCTGATATTCGGCAGCGGCTACCTGGCCAACATCGGGGTTATCCCCGCCCTGGTCAACCGCGGCGACCTGCTGGTTACCGATCGTCTCAGCCATGCTTCCATCTATGACGGCTGCCTGCTGTCCGGTGCCAAGGTCATACGCTTCCGCCACAATGACATGAACCACCTGCAACAGATCCTCCACGAAAAACGCAGCCAGTACAACAGGGCCCTGGTGGTGGTTGAATCCATCTACAGCATGGATGGCGACCGCTGCCCCTTAAAGGACCTCGTCGACTTAAAAAAACAAAACGATTTTATGCTCATGGTGGACGAGGCCCATGCCACGGGCATATATGGCAGCCACGGCAGTGGCGTTATTGAAGAGGAGGGTGTTATTGACGGGGTCGATGTTGCCATGGGTACCTTCGGCAAAGCCCTGGGCAGCTACGGCGCCTATGTGGCAACCTCAAAACAGATGGTTGACTACCTGGTCAATAAGGCGCGCTCCTTTATCTATGCAACGGGTCTGCCGCCGGCAGTTATCGGTGCCACCCTGGCCGCTCTGCACCTGGTTAAGACCGAGCCGAAACTCCGGCAGGGGCTGCATGAAAAAGTCGCTTTTTTTAAAAAGCAGATCCGCAAAAATGGCTTGAAGGACGATCTGGGCCCCTCCCAGATAATCCCGGTAATGGTGGGAGACAGTACAAAGGCTCTGGCACTGTCCGAGGAACTCAGAAACAACGGGATTTTCGTTAAGGCTGTCAGGCCGCCGACTGTGCCGGAAAACACCGCCCGCCTGCGGTTTTCCATCACCCGTTTTCACCAGGAGGAAGACCTGAAATCCTGTGCCAGGCTGCTGGTTCAATCATTGCGTGCTCTCTAATCCGGGGCCCCTGCGCACTATTTTCTTCATTTAATCATGCGCCACTCCTTTGGTAACATAGCAACAGCAAACGGAGCGCAGATACCGACCATTTTTCTGCCGGGTTGGGCTTTTGACGGCAACGTCCTTGGCCTGGTCAAACCCATGCCGCAATGGATATTCCCGCAGACTATGCTTGACCCTGATACCCTGGTGCAGGATCTTTACACCCTGCTTAGTGAAGAAAACATCGGACCGGTAAGGATTATCGGCTGGTCGATGGGCGCCCGGCTGGCCCTTGATTTTGCCGGCAATTACCCCGGCAAAGTAACCTCCCTCACCCTTGTCTCTCTCCGTCATCACTGGCCAAAGGACGAGACCGATCGACTGTGGCGGGAATTTATCGACACCCCGACAGCCTTTTTGAAAACCTTTTACAGGAAATGTTTTCTGGGCGACAAATCATCCTATGCGAAGTTTACCAAACAGGTAGAACCGCGCTATCTCGGCCTGCTCGACGCGCCTGTCTTTGATCGGTTGCAGCGCGGCCTGGAGTATCTCAGCAAAGCTGAATGGAGGGCGGTCCCCAATATTCCAACCCATCTTGTACACGGCCGGCAGGACATTATCGCACCGCTGGCAGAGAGAGCAGAACTGCCGGGAGCTTCGGTGGAGATCGTTGACAATGGCGGTCACCTGCCGTTTTTGGCACAGAACTGCTCGTTGCAGACAGAGTTCAAACACCAGGCCATTCAACAAAAATTCTCCCGGGCGGCAGGCACCTATGACAAATATGCCATTGTCCAGTCTGACGTGGCTGCAAAACTGGCGGCCAGGCTTCCAGCAGACAAAACTTCCGGCACAATCAACCATATCCTGGAGATCGGTTGCGGTACCGGCAATTTTACCGCAATGCTGGCCGACAGATATCCAGACGCAATGATCAAGGCCCTTGATTTCTCGCCTCAGATGCTCAGCCAAGCCCGGCTCAAGCAGAAAAAAACCGATGTTCAGTTTATCTGCCTTGAGGCCGAGCAGTTTCTGGCCAATGCTGCCGATGAGTCGTTTGATCTTGTTGCCAGCAACGGTGCCCTGCAATGGTTCTCAGATCACCATGGTGCACTTGAAAATATCGCCCGGATATTACGGACTGGGGGGATATTCCTGTGTTCTGTATTCGGGCCTGATTCTCTAAAGGAACTGGGGCTGGGCCTGAAAACCCTGGTCGGCCAACCGGCAAATGTTGCGGCCAGCGCATTTCCGAATGCAGATACGCTGCAGCAGAGCTTAACCACTTCTTTTACACAGGGAACTATCGACGAGGAATTAATTGATAAACAGTATGAAAGCGTACACGACCTCCTGGTCCATATCAAGAAAACCGGCACCGGCGGCTGGCAGCAAAATACCCTGCAACCCCTTACTCCCTCAAAACTTATACGACTTGACCAATGGTTCAAAAAAACCTACGGAAACTGCCGAGTCACTTACCAGGTGTTCTTTCTCCAGGCCCAAAAAATAAAGAATCCACGCTCATAGAACGTGGATTCGGAATCTCGCAGGCTCGCTCACCTGATTTGCCCCCAAAAGAAGGCTTGTGGTCTTCGTCATTCACAGTTTTTATGGGGTGGTGTCAGCATACAAAACTGCTGACGATTGACAGGAGTGATGGAATAATGAAATAAAGGAAGTTTATACTCTGATTTGATTTGTCAGGTGACTTTTACCCTTACAATTCAAGCTGCTGCGACAATATGCCGCATTCCTTTATACCGGGCTTTGTATTAATATAAATAATTAGTGTTTTCGTTTTTGTTAACTCGTGCCAATGAATATTTTACAGGTCTAAAAAAAATCAGAAATATAGTCTTTTCAACGGATGGGACTGATCCTTCCCCAAGAGCATCCAATTCACCCATCTAGCTACCCCACCAGCTCCATCCGTTGAAATATTTCCTTATTGTAAAAGTCATCATTCAAATAATCAATTCTTTGAAATAGACGATGGAAGGAAAATCGTTAGAATAGTGAATTTCGGCCCGGCTGCTGGGCCTGGCAACATATATCAGAACCCCCATACCATAAATTTGAGCTGCCTGAAGAACATTTTCGTTGTCGTCAGCCAAGAGGGTCCGCTTTTTATCAAAACCAAGTATCTTCTCCAGCCGTTGCCAGAATTCCGGGTCCTCTTTCGGCAGCCCCACATCCTGGGAACAGATTATCCTGTCAAAATAATCGCCGATGGCCGTTTTCTGCATCTTGATGGCCAATGTCTTGCTGTGGGCATTGGTGACCAGGTGCACCTTCTTTTTCAGCCTGCGGCAATATTGCAAAAAATCGATCACATACGGATGCACCTGGATGAGATGATCGATCTTCAGTTTTAAGGCCGGGATATCAAGACCGAGTTCCGTGGACCAGTAATCAAGGTCGGTCCATGCCAGGGTACCTTCAATGCTCTTGTAACGGCAAGCAGCTCCTTTCTTGCCTCCAAAGGGGTCAAGTCATTATTTTCCGCATAGATCTCGGGCACATAGTGCTCCCAGAAAAAATCATCGAAATGCTTGTCAAGCAGAGTGCCGTCCATGTCAAGCAGGACAGTATCAACAGTTTCCCAATCAGGCTCCCAGCGCATAGGGACAGCTTCATAGCTCACTTTTTTCATAATTCGATCTTGCCATAATTTTGAGTTTTGAATTATTATCTAAAGCAGTATAGAATCCCAACTAATTTATAATTAACAGTTGTTCGCATAAAAAACTGCTCACGGTTATCAGCATACCAAACTGCTGATGATTGGCAGACACAAAATTGACAATTGAATTATGCCAAGACTTTTCATTGCCGTTGACCTGCCGGCTGAGACCAAAAACAACCTGGGAGCATGTCCTATGGCATCCCGGGTGCCAAGTGGATTGATCCGCAGCAGATCCATCTGACGGTCCGGTTCATCGGCGAGGTGGACGGTACCACGTTTCTGGATATTAAGGCAGCCCTTGAACAGGTAAGTTTAAAGCCATTCTCCCTGGCACTCAAAGGTGTGGGCATTTCCCGCC
>PVMK01184189.1_pt1 | contig 14020 bp, 14 predicted proteins | sample 1853481 | NCBI WGS metagenome assembly PVMK01 (sample SAMN08533507, study PRJNA380276) | Marine sediment metagenome, whole genome shotgun sequencing project. | reverse complement strand
CAAACCGGCGCCGCATTCATTACCCCCGGCCCTCTGACACATGACGGACTCCTGTTCGATCACCAGGATCCCCGGTCCGGCGACAAGACCCTGGCCCTGATCAAACAATTGATCGGAGACCTGACAACTTCTTACGACGACACGCCCGAAGAAAGGCTGGCAAGGTCTTGGCACAACGATATGATCTGGTTCGGACCAGCGGGTATCGGGGCAACCTACACGCGCACACGTTACAGGGAGCAGCATCAGAACCCGTTCCGCGAGTGTTTGCAGGACCTCGTATTCCAGGGTCATGTGTGCTTCCTGACAGAGGGCCATTACGGAGGGTTTTTCGGTTGGCCAAACCTTACCATGAAAACCGGAGGCGGTTTTCTCGGTTTGCCAGCGTCGGACAAACCAACAGAAATGCGTGTAGTAGATATCTATCGGCGTGACGGCGAGAAACTGGCTGAGAACTGGGTATTCATAGATCTGTTGCATTTCCTGTCACTACAGGGCATAGATGTTCTGGGGCGCTCAAAGCGGATTTTGTGCACCTGACAGACCGGAGTGCAACGAGAGCGAATCAGTAAGTGTTAACAGGCCCTGGTCAGTCTCAGGCTCGCTTCACTGCATCAAGCTGCTGAAAAATTGCGTATCGCGACTGATAGCCAGTGCAATGTCTTCACTGCTGAAATGTATTAAACAAAGGACAGTGCAACAGGATTAGTTCAGAGTTTGGCCAGTACGGAAAGCTCGTCAAACACAGTCCACTCAGCGGCTATACGACCATCGACCAATTGCCAATGAGTAACACCGAGAATGTAGACCGGTTTGCCCGACGCCGGTGCATCCCCAAATTCACCCTCATGAAGACCGGCAACACTCCAACGTACTGCCACACGCTGATTGTTTTGATCAAATGGCTGGCTGCAGACGTGGTCTACACACAACCTTGCATGTGGAAAAGCACTACGCCAGGCAGCGTAGTGTTTCAGAACATCATTTCTTCCTGAGATGATATGCAGGGCGCTCTTTTAAGTACACAATATGGCGCGTAGGCAGATTCAAGCTTTGCGTTATCCCCCGTGACCCAGCAGCTGTTGAGGACATGCCGGGCAAAAGACAACACAGGGTCGATTTGTACTCCAGCGGTTGGTTTGGCGGCCGCGCAGTCGGATGTTCGTGAGTATTCCGAAGCCAGCCATTTGGTTTGCCTGTCATCAAAATGATCCGCAATGGTCTGTGCGCAGTCGAGGGGTTCAAATCCAAGTTGCCTGATCAATGCCAGGTTGTCGCGCACTAGCCACTCGCGGGTAATCATTCCGTTGTTAACCTCACAGTCCGCTATGTTCATGGTTTGGACTTTTCGCCCGGTGGCTGGCCCGAAAGTGGTATTTCCGTGATTTGTCATGGGGCTGACGATTCGATGCGAGGAAAAACCCTGCACGGTTGTACCGGTGGTGATGACATCGTCCGCCAGTAGCAGGCGATCAGGAAAAGCGGCCAGGGTGGCGTGTGTGTTGCTGACCATTCTGGCAGAGCTTCTGGTCATTCCCTCCAGGGAGTACACCTCGACATCGCCAGCGTAGTAGCTGTGAATTTTATCAACCTGTCCCTGTTCCCAGATTTCAAAAGTGATACCCAGGATGAAATCGGTGAGGTCGCCCTTGGCACCGTACCTTTCGCCCGGGTTGTTGCCGTCGGAACCTGTTCGGGTTGATCGTAATTTGCCAGTCATGTCAGTCCCTGTTTCGTGTGGCAATGGTCACCCGAATGTGCAGGTGGATTTTGAGAGAATATACTTCGAATTCATAATACAATCAATTAAATGATAGTCTATGTTTCTTTGAATCGTAAAAAAACATATATAACAAATAGATAACACAAGATAAGAAAATGATTTCGAAGTCCAAAAACAATATCTGACCGGGTTTATCAAGAACTGTACTGCAAAAAAGCCAATAAATTGCTTCATACCGCCTCTAATGTTCTTGAGTCTATCGTATTCAATAGGTGTAGAATAGACTTCGAATGCAACATAGATAAAATATAGTTCAAGATGACATAGATCAAACTATTTCAAATGGCTGTTTTAAATGCGCAATAAATATTTGACTTCGACGTCACAAACTTTGTAGTCTCTCTGCATAAGCGACAAATGATCTGTGTCGCTCATTGTTAATTATTTAAGGAAAAAGCTATGAGCATCAATGACGAACTTTACGATGCCATCGTATTCGGTGAGCGTGAAGTCGTAATCGAACACGTGCAGAAGGCGGTCGATGACAAGGAAGATGTCGTGGAGCTACTCAATGTCACCATGATCCCCGCGCTTCGGGAGGTGGGCAACCAGTTTTCTGCCGGTGAGGTTTTCGTTCCCGAAATGCTGGTATCCGCACGCGCCATGCAGGGTGGTATCGATATCATCGAGCCGCTGCTGGCCCAATCAGGCCATCAACCGGTGGCAAAGGTAGCGATCGGATCTGTAAAGGGGGATTTGCACGACATCGGCAAAAACCTGGTTGTAATGATGCTCAAGGGATCCGGCTTTGAAGTCGAGGACCTGGGTGTTGATTGCCGAATAGAGCATTTCAAAGAAGCCGCAGAGCGTGGTGCTCAAGTTATTTGTCTCAGCGCTTTGCTCAGCACCACCAGGGAAGAAATGCGGCCCGTGGCTGAATTCTTCAGTGGCCGTGACGACGTCAAGATCGTGGTTGGTGGCGCTGTAATTACACAGGCGTTCGCGGATGATATCGGCGCAGACGCTTATGGGGTTGATGCCTCAGACGCTGTCCGGGCAGTCCGGCAAAGTCTGAATCTCGGGGCAGTTGCAGCCTGATCAAGGAACCTGCCTGATGCAGTCATCTTCAATCACATTCAGTCCAGGCCCCGACAGAGGGCTCTGCGGGATATTTGAGCCAGGGACCTTGCTTGAGCAGATTGCTACCGGGTTTGAATTTGTCGAAGGACCTGCCTGGCATTCCGGGCAGAAAACCCTGTATTTCAGTGACATTATTGGTGACGTCATGTACTGCTGGTCTGCTGGCGATGGTGTTAGAGTTTTCAGGAAACCCAGTCATATGGCCAACGGCAATACCTGGGACCGCGAAGGACGGCTTCTCAGCTGTGAGCACGCCACCAGCCGTGTAAGTCGCACTGATACCGATGGCAATTATGTGGTGCTGGCTTCTCATTACCAGGGCCGTGAGCTTAATAGTCCGAACGATATCGTTGTAAGCAGGAACGGAAATATCTTTTTTACAGACCCGGCATCAGGTCGTGGTCCAGGCTATGGCGTGGAGCGCAAACAAGAGCTGGATTTCCAGGGTGTATTCAAGCTTGACCCTGTAAGTGGTGAGTTGACACTGCTGGCAGATGACTTTGTATTGCCAAACGGCCTGTGTTTTTCACGGGATGAAACGCGCCTGTTTATCAACGACACAAGAAGACAACACATCAGGGTGTTTGACGTAGCACCCGATCAGACAATCAGCAACGGCCGAGTTTGGGCCAGCACAAACGGCAATCTGCCGGGTGTTGCGGACGGCATGAAACTGGATAGCGAAGGCAATCTCTATAGCTCAGGTTCCGGTGGTATCCATGTGTTTGATCCACAGGGCACACCACTGGGTGTTATCAGGACCCCCGAGGTTGCCGCCAATTTCACATGGGGTGGCGAAGACTCAAAAGAATTGTTAATCACCGCTACCCATTCTGTTTATCGGCTCCGGGTCAAGATACCCGGATATCGCCCATTTACACCCAGGGTCAGCATGAGTTGACCATGCAGGAGCAAACACGGCAATCATGAGTAGCAAGAGTTTGAGGGTATCAGCAGAGTCCCTGTCCAATTTTGTAACAGGTATATTCCAGGGTGCGGGCTGCAGCGAGGAGACTGCCAGGGATATGGCCCAGTGCCTGGTGCAGACTAATCTCTGGGGTATAGATTCACATGGCGTTTTGAGAACACCGGAGTATCTGGCACGTTTCCAAAACGGTGCGATGAATAACCAGCCGCAAATCCGGCCACTGAAATCAGGTGCCGGGCTTGAAGTACTGGATGCAGACAACGGACCGGGATATGTGGCCGGCAGGGCCGCCATGTCACGAGCGATCGAACTGGCCAAAACGGGCAATATTGCTGCGGTGGGTATCTTCCACAGCAACCATTCTGGTGCTGCATCCCTGTATGCCCGGATGGCCCTTGAACACGGCATGATTGGAATCGCCATGTCCAATGTGGCACCCAATATGGTGGCACCCGGTGGCAGCAAGCCCATTACCGGTAATAATCCCATTGCAGTCGCCGTACCTACCTTTGGTGAGTTCCCGTTCGTGTTTGATATTTCCCTGTCTGCCGTATCGGTGGGAAAATACTGGTTGCAGCAAAAAATGGTGAACAGATTCCATTGGGTTGGGCAACCGACAAGGAAGGCCGCCCGACCACCGATCCGAACATAGGTTTTAAGGATTCCTGCTGCCCATGGGTGCCCACAAGGGCTTTGGACTCTCGCTGCTGGTCGACATCCTCTGTGGTGTGATCACCGGTGGCAGCTTCCAGCACCAGCTGAAAAGCATGTACGTGTATCCCGAGGATCCCAGTAACACCGCCCACCTGATGCTGGCGATCAATCCGCTGTTTTTGATGAGCCAGGAACAATTGAAAGATCGCATGGCCGAGTTTTTCAAAACCGTCAGACAATCGCCGATGTGGGATGAAGACAGCGAGATGCTGTTGCCGGGTGAAAATCGAGAAGAGATTGAACGACGCCGGTCTGGAATCCCGATACCGGCCACCTTGCACGAAGAACTGGTTCAGCTCGGAAAAGACATGAATTTGGATGCAGCACGCGACCTGGAATACGTCTGAAGTAGCAGATTCATACTCACGTGACAGATTAGAACTTAACAGATTTGAAACAGGAGAATTAAAGTGACACAGAAAGAAAGATCATCCGTATGGTTCCACGAGGTTTCAGCACCCGATTTGGTCGAGTACGCAACTACCGTAAACGATGTGGCGATTTTGCCTCTGGGTGCCATCGAACAGCATGGCCCACATTGCCCTTGTGCCGTTGATGCTTTTAATGCCATGGGTATGGCCGAGTTAATCGCCAAGAAAACCGGCGCGACAGTGCTTCCCTGCCCAATGTATGGCTCCCACCCCTATCACCACTGGGGTGTCCATGGAACCATTCCGCTACGTTTTGAAACACACATCGCATTGATCGAAGACATCATCAATGGAGCGGTGGTTGCCGGTTTCAAGAAGTTCATCATCCTGTCTGCACATGGACAGGTGTCATCAACGATTGTCGCGGTACACAAGCTGGGTATCCAGGGACGCTTTGTACTGTCTTTGCATTGGTATGATTTCCTGCGTGACAACCAGGATATTCTCGAGGACGCCATGTGGCATGCGGACGAAGCCGAGACTTCTGTTGGCCTGTACCTGTATCCCGAATACATAGACATGAGCCGCGCAGAAGCGGGTTCCAGCACCAGTCTGATTGATCCGAAGTGGAAAATCGCGCCTGGAATGATGCCCAAACCGGGCCAGATGTATCACTTCGAAGGCACTTTCGCCTTGCCTGAGAAACTGGAAAATTCAAATGGTGTAGTAGGTGACCCAACCAAGGCAACCTATGAAAAAGGTGAGCGCATCGTCACGCGTCTTGTGGACCATGTCAGCCTGTTGGTTGACGAAATCATGGAACAGTACCCGGTAGGTACGGCGCCACAAACAGCCTGACACGGAGCACTACAATGGCAGTGCAATTCAAGACGACACCCAAAATAGGTCTTATGACCTTTGGTGATGAACGTGATTACATGTGGGAAGACTACTTCGGTGGTCTGACGAAACCCCGTCACGCAGAGGCCAGGGAGTTTCTCAGCAGCCTGCCATTGGAAGTTATCGCTTTTGATGAGTGCGCCCGTTCAAAGCAAGAGGTTGACCGTCAGGTTATGGAGCTGAAAGCCTCCGGAGTGGAGGCTTTATTTGCGCATACACCCTGTTGGGCGACCCCGAATATTGTCGTGCGTGCTGTGCAGGGTATGGAATTGCCCACCGTGATTATGACCAGCAAGAGTGCCGCAACCCACGGCATGGTCGGTATGTTTGGTGCGGCCGGTACATTGTCGCAGCTGGGTATTGATCACGTCAGGATCAGGGATGATTTTGGCGCGCCGGTATTTGAAGAAAAGATGCTGCCTTATTTTCGGGCAGCATCGGTCAAGGCACGTCTACGTGGACGAGTGATGGGTCTATTCGGCGGGCGTTCGCTGGGAATTGACACCGGGACTTTTGATCCGATGCAGTGGCGGGCACAGTTCGGTGTGGATGTTGACCACATTGACCAGCTTGAAATTGTGCGCCGTGCAGCGTTGGTTGATGCTGACCGTGTTGAAAAAACAATAACCTGGATGAAGCAGAAGTTTGCTTCCATCGCGTTTGATGACGGCAAGCTGACTGAGGAGAAGCTTGCCTTCCAGGTCCGTTGTTATCTTGCCAACAAGGACATCAACGCAGAAAAAGGCCTGGATTTTATTGCGGTCAAGTGTATGACCGAGTTGTCGGATCATTACGTTCCCCAGTGTATTTCAGCTGCCCTGATGCCGGGTCCCTACGACGCCGAGGGCAGCAAGCAGACCTGTTCCATGTCCTGCGAGGCAGATGGTGATGGCGCCCTGAGCATGGAAATTCTGAAGGAAATATCAGGTGGCGGCTCAACCCTGTTTGCAGATGTCAGCCACATGGATGTAGCCAAGAAAATCCTGTACTTGCCAAATTGTGGTGGTATGTGTTCATGGTTTGCGGGTCGCTCAGACAAGGCCGAGGACAACCTGGGAAAGATAGAACTACGTCCTTCAGTGCGGCCTGGTGGCGGCGCCATTACGTACTTTACAGCGGCTCCGGGACCGATCACGCTGGCGCGATTATACCGTGTGGCCGGTGAGTACCGGATGGCAATCATTCCTGGCCAGGTGGTTAATTTGGCTGAGGATGACCAGGCAGCCTTTGTACAACAGCGTGGCAAACACCAGTTGCCGACCGCATTCGTCAAGGTTGATACAGACCTTGATCACTTCGTGGATGAATTTGGATCCAACCATATCTCCGGTGTTGCCGGCAGCTGGGTGCGGGAGCTTGAGTTCCTGTGCGAGATGCTGGATATCGAGCCTGTCGTAATGGATAGGTATTTCTGATAAAAATCAATAATCTACTGGATTGCAAGAAATGATGACACCAAGAGAGTGCTTCCATGCTGCGATGAACCACCAGCAGCCCGATCGCCTGTTGATTGATATGGGCAAACACATCGGTTCCATTCACCGGCGCGCCTATACCAGGCTCAAGGAGTATCTCGGTGATGACAGCATGGTGAATGGCGATTTGATCCTGGATCGCATGGCCCAGACCGTGGTTCCTGATGAATCGCTGCTAAAGCGTTTTGACATTGACTTCCGTTGGCTGGTACCCAACTGGGTGCAGGTCACCGAGCGCGAAGACGTTCTCGGTTATATCGATATGTGGGGTGTGCCCTACAAGGCTACCGAGGATCGGGATCATTATGTTGTTGACGGCGCCCCGATGCGCCCGGCTACCGTAGATACGCTTGATGATTACCAGTGGCCGGACCCGCATGATCCGGAGCAGTTCAAGGGCCTGCGTGAGCGGGCAAAATTCCTGTATGAAAATACCGACTATGTGATTGGTGCTGATGCCATCAAGGCCGGTATATTGATGAGCTCATTGCAGTTGCGTGGTTATGACCAGTTTTTTATGGACCTGGCCATTGACAAGCCATTCGCAGAAGCGTTGATGGACAGGATTCTGAACACGCTAAAAGAAATGTGGACACATTACATGGAAGAGGTTGGCGAGTACGTCCAGCTAGCCTATGTGACCGATGACTACGGCTCACAGTCTTCATTGCTAATCTCTCCGCGGATGTTCCGGCAACTGATCAAGCCCCGGGTCAAAGAGCTGAATGACCACATCAAGAGCCTGGCGGATGTGAAAATCATGTTCCACAGCGACGGAGCGGTGCTGCCCCTGGTAGAGGACTTCGTGGATATGAATATTGATATCCTGAACCCCGTGCAAACCTCTGTGAGCGGAATGGAAGACACCTATGCCCTGAAGGAATCGTTTGGTGATCGCCTGGGCTTCCACGGCGCGATCGACGTGCAGCAGATGCTGCCCAATGCAACGACCAGGGAACTGGAACAGGAAATCGCCCGGCGTATCCATGATCTGGGCCGCAACGGTGGCTATATCCTCGCCCCCTGTCACAATATCGGCCATGATATTCCGCCTCAGAACGTGGTCACACTGTTTGAGAAGGCAAGGGAATATGGCCGTGATCCGGCCAGCCTGGAAGACATGGTCAGGCAGGGAAAATCTTACTTCGACCGTCAGGGTTTATAAGGCGGACGTGATCAACATTCGACGCCAACTGGCGTCACATTGAGAGAACATGATGAGCACCAGCACACACAACCCGGTTAAGCGTAAACTGAAAAATGGCCAGAAAACCATGGGTGGGTTTCTGCAGATCATCAGCCCGGTTTCAGCTGAAATTATGAGCCAGTGCGGATTTGACTGGTTGATTGTCGACCTGGAACATGCCCCCGGTGATTTTGCCAATCTGCAGGCCCAGCTACAGGCCATGAACGGTTCAGGCGTCGTGCCTTTTGCACGCGCACCCTGGAATGACATGGTAGCGATCAAACGCACCCTGGACACCGGTGTGATGGGGGTACTGATACCGTACGTCAATACACGTGAAGAGGCTGAAGCCGCAGTCGCCGCCTGCAAGTATCCGCCAGAAGGTGTGCGTGGTGTCGCGGGTAGTCCCCGTGCCGCCGGTTATACGCGCAACATGATGCCCTACCTGACCTCGGCCAATGATGAAGTGGTGGTCATGATCGCCGTTGAAACCATGGAGGCAGTGGAGAATCTGGATGAAATTCTGTCTGTTGAAGGGCTGGATGGCATTTTCATCGGCCCCGTTGATCTCGCCAGCAGCATGGGGTACCTGGGTGATCCGACCCAGCCCGAAGTACAGCAGGCGATCGCCCTGATTGAAAGCAAGGTTCTGCCTTCAGACAAGTTCCTGGGTACGCTTGCCGGTAACTGGGACAAGGCTATGAAGTGCTTTGACAAAGGCTACCAGTGGATGGTCCTGATGCAGGATGGCGTGGCCATAAGAAACGCAGGTGACAAGATGGTCAGCAGTTTTCGTGCTGCTTACGGTGACGGATAATAATCAGAGCAAGGCTTAACGACAGACCTGGATGAGAGTCAAATGAAACTAAAAGACAAAGTGGCATTAATTGCAGGTGGCACCAAGGGCATCGGGCTGGGCATTGCTCTGGAATTTGTCCGTGAGGGTGCGAAGGTTGTCATTGGTGGTACCACTGATTCAACCGGGGCGGCCGGTGTCAGTGAGCTTGAAGCTGCCGGTGGTGAAGCCATGTTCGTCAACTGTGACGTATCCAGGCTGGATCACCTGGACCGCATTATTGAAAAGACGGTCGAGCGGTTTGGCCGGCTCGATATCTACGTCGCAAATGCCGGTATCAATGACGCCAATAAGACCCATTTTCTCGATATCAGCCCAGAGCAGTATGACCGCATCATGGATGTCAATCTGAAGGGTATGTTCTTTGGCGGCCAGAAGGCCGCACAGCAAATGCTTAAACAGGGCGAGGGTGGTGTCATTATCAACATGTCCTCGGTTAACGCACACCTGGCGCTTGATGCGCAGGTGGTCTACACGACATCCAAGGGTGGTGTGCAGCAACTGACCAAGGTCCAGGCGGTTGCGCTCGCCCCGCATAATATCAAGGTCAATGCCATGGCCCCCGGTCCGATAGAAACCGAACTGATGCGTAGGGTGGGTTCAGACAAGCAACTGATGGATACCATCCTGTCACGCACACCGATGGGGCGTGTTGGTACAACCAAAGAGTGCGGCAGGCTGGCTGTTTTTCTGGCCTCTGAGGATTCCGATTTTATCTTCGGGCAGTCCATTTATATTGATGGGGGGCGGGGCTTCCAGGCATTTCCGACACCGGGATACAAAACTGTTACCGATGAGGATTACGAGCGCCTTTAGCTTTCCAGGTACCACTTACGCAGCGCGTCGTTGACCATGTCCGGCTGTTCCAGTATGGAAAAGTGACCACAGTCTTGGAGCATAACCAGTTCACTGTTTTCTATCATCTGTTGCATCTCGGTCTGCGTGCTTGTTGAACAAAGCCTGTCTTGAGTTCCACTCAGTATCAACGTAGGGCACTTGATGCCGCGTAAGGTTGCCGTCGAATCCGGCCGTTCTGACAGTGCTTTGCTCTGTGCTTCAAAACACTCAATGCCCAGTTCACAAGCCATTTTGACAATCAGGTCCTCAGCACCTTTTGTGGGTTTGTGCAGATAACTCTCCAAGTAGGAATGCCTGATAACGTTTTCCATACCAGTTAATTTAGCAAGTTCGAGGTACTTCTCCCGGGCGGCTTTCCGATCGTTAAGATCGGCGTGAAAGTTGGTGTTGAGCAAGGCGAGTTTCTTTACCAGTTGCGGTGTCTTGCGGGCGATCTCCATGGCGACCATTCCGCCCATTGAGAACCCGATGATGGCCGCGCCGTCCCGATGTCGGATCTGATCTATGGCCAGATCTGCCATTTTGGAAATACTGTCCTGGGCTGTGAACCGTAGTACATCAATACGGGGTGCGACATTAGCCAGTTCAATAATTTGAAATTCGAAAACAGCAGGCGTACAAAGCGTACCTGGCAGAAACAGCATCGGTGGGTGATTCATTTGTTTCAGCTTTGGGTGTTTCAGCTTCGGGCGGATGTGCCCTGGATCAGGGAGCCCGCAAGCACGCGTTTTTCAGGTCGTGCGTCAGGGTGCTCAACACGCTCCATCAGTATGCTGACTGCCGCCTTGGCCATCTGGTTGACTGGCTGGCGTATGGTGGTCAGTTCATAACCACTCCAGAAAGCAGCATGGATACCATCAAAACCGACAATAGAAATCTGTTCTGGGATTTTAAGACCATGCTCGCCACGGGCTTCATCAATGCAGCCGATTGCCATTGAATCATTACTGCAGATCACCGCGTCCGGCGCCTCGTGCTCTGCCATCCATTCGGCAAAACAGTCTTTGCCTGACTGGTATGAAAAGTCGCCGTATAAAATAGGTATATCTTTAAAGCCGTGCCTGGCAAGGTTCTGTATCGCAATGTTTCGGCGATCGTTTGCGACATCGGACTCGGTCGGGCCTGAAAGTACCAGGAACCGCCTACTGCCGCCTGCAACCAGTAAATCAACCAATTGCCTGATGCCCTGCTCATGATCGACACACACGGTATTGACAGGATGATCAAGCACCTGGCGGTTATACAGCACGACCGGAATTTGGTGTTGTTCAAACTGTGAAATATCGCGGTAATCAAAATGCGCTGCCATAGCGATGACACCATCAACCTGGTAGGTCCAGATCTGTTCCAGTAACTCTTCAAGTTGCTCTGAACCATCCAGGGTAAACAGTAATACCTTGACGTTCTGTTCAGACAAGTTTTCGGTAAGGCGTGATAGCAGCTCGGGATAGATCAGGTTGGAAATTGAAGAGATGATTACAGCGACCATGCCGGAACGTTGTGTGATTAACATTCGTGCGATGGCATTGGGCTTGTAACCGAGCTTTTTTGCCGCCTTCATGACCTTTTCCTTGGTCTTATTGGAGACACTCAAGCCCGGCCGAAAGGCTCGGGAAACAGCCGACTGTGAGACGCCGGCAACCCGTGCGACGTCATAGGACGTCACACGTTTTCTACTGTTTTGTTTACTCATACCTTCTTAGGCGAATATCCGCTTGCTCTTTGTGACCGGCAAAGCCTTCAAGTGCACACAGACGGGAACAATATTGCCCGACAACGATGGATGCCTCCTTAGTGGCCTTCTGGTAGGTGCATGTTTTTATGAACTTCCCTACCCATAAGCCACCAGTATAACGGGCGGATTTCAAGGTAGGCAACGTATGATTGGTTCCGATGCATTTATCACCATAGGCAACGTTGGTTTCCGGTCCCAGGAACAAGGCGCCGAAGTTTGTCATATTGTCTTTGAAGTAGTCCGGGTCCTTGGTCATGACCTGTACATGCTCATAGGCCAGACCATCTGCAACTTCAACCATTTCTTCATAAGTATCACAGACGATGACCTGCCCGTATTCATCCCAGGCAATGCCTGCAACATCGGCGGTAGGCAGGACCGTCAGTTGTCGCTCGACCTCGGCCATGGTTTCTTTGGCCAGAGCTTCGCTGTTCGTCAAGAATGCTGCTGGTGAGTTGGTACCATGTTCTGCCTGACCAAGCAGGTCCGCCGCACACAGTTCTCCGTCAACGGTTTCGTCGGCGATGACCAGTGTCTCGGTGGGGCCTGCAAAAAGGTCAATGCCAACCCGTCCGAATAACTGCCGCTTGGCTTCAGCTACAAAGGCGTTACCAGGGCCAACCAGCATATCCACGCCCTCAATAGTTTCGGTACCCAGTGCCATTGCTGCGACGGCCTGGACACCGCCAAAACAGTAAATCTCATCGGCACCAGCCATATCCATGGCGACTACGATAGCCGGGGCAGGTTTGCCGTCAAAGGGTGGGGCGGCAGCAATCACCCGCTTCACACCGGCGACTTTCGCGGTCAGTACACTCATGTGGGCAGAAGCGAGCAATGGGTATTTACCACCTGGGATATAACAGCCGACGCTGTTGACCGGGATGTGCTTGTGGCCGAGGGTGACACCGGGCAGGGTTTCCACTTCGACATCCAGCATGGAGTCCCTCTGGATTTGCGCGAAATTCCGTATCTGTGTTTGAGCCCAGCGGATATCATTCTGGGCTTGCTCGTCAACCTGGTCATAACAGTCCTGGATGTCTGATTTTGAGAGCCTAAATGACTTCGGAGTCCTTTATCAAACTTCTCTGAATATTCTCGGATGGCCTCATCACCGCGTGATTCGATATCTGCGAGAATGTCTTCAACGATTTTTTTAATTTGCTGATTAGAAAGAGTTAATTCTTCCTGTGTTTTACCTTCTTTTAAATAACGAATCATTTTACGGGTGCTCCAAATGAAATTATTGAGGTGAATGAGCTAATAAAAAAACACCTTGAATTAGTGTAAATCATAGTCAATAATGACTTCGAATACAATTTCTATGTGAGAACACATGAGCTTTAGTAATAAGATGTTGGCGGGTAAACGAATTTTGATTACGGGGGCCGCACGGGGAATCGGAAGAAGTTGCGCAATGAGCTGTGCTGAACAGGGTGCAGAGGTGATTGCCGTGGACTTGTCTGAAGGCGGGCTTTCCACCCTGGTCAATGAGTCAAAAGGTGATATCAAGCCCTGGGTGGCTGATGTTACTTCTGATGAACTTGCGGAACGCATCCGGGGGTTGGATCGTATGGATGGCCTGATCAACAATGCTGGAATCAATCGTGTTGGTCCCATGGAGACGCAGAGCCAGGAGAATATTGATCTGATCCTCAATCTCAATATACGTGCTCTTTATCGCATCTCACAGGCGGCGATTCCAGCCATGAAACGTTCTGGAGGTGGCTCAATCGTCAATATGTCGTCGCAGATGGGGCATGTTGGTTCGCCCAACAGAACGTTGTATTGCATGAGCAAATTTGCCGCCGAAGGCTTAAGTAAAGCAATGGCAGTGGAACTGGCTGAGGACAGGATCAGGGTAAATACGGTCGCGCCGACTTTTGTGCTGACGCCCGCGACGGAACCTATGTTTAAAAATAAAGAGTTTTATGACTTTGTCATGAGTATGATTCCAATGAAAAAGCTCGCAAGCGCCGAAGAGGTTGCAAGTGCATGCATTTTTCTACTCAGCAACCTGAGTGGTAGCACAACCGGTACCAGTCTCAGGGTCGATGGTGGATGGACGGCAGAATGAAATTAGAAGAAAGGCTGGTCAGGTATAAAGACCTGAAACCCTGTTATACCGCGTTCA
>PVMK01120927.1_pt1 | contig 14020 bp, 20 predicted proteins | sample 1853481 | NCBI WGS metagenome assembly PVMK01 (sample SAMN08533507, study PRJNA380276) | Marine sediment metagenome, whole genome shotgun sequencing project. | reverse complement strand
CTGCCGGCGCTGCGACGCGCCGATCACCGCCATCGTGCAGGTCAGCGTTCGACCTATTACTGCAAGCATTGCCAGACCTGATCAGACCCGGCCTACCTTCTGCAGCAGAGCCTCTCTTACCGTTGGCGACACGAACTCGGAAATATCGCCACCAAGGGTCGCTACTTCCCGGACCAGCGTTGAAGAGATGAATGTGAATTTATCTGTTGGCGTCAAAAAGGCGGTTTCGACCTCCTGGGTCAGATGCCGGTTCATACTCGCCAACTGAAATTCGTACTCGAAGTCGGATATCGCTCGTAACCCGCGGACTATGACTGCCAGACCGTTATTCTGCGCAAAGTCGATTGTGAGGCCTTCATAACCGGCAACCTCTACATTGTCGATATCGGCGAGCACCTTTTGCGCAAGTTCAACTCTCTCGTCAAACGAAAACATCGTAGTCTTGGTTCCAGTATCCGCCGCAACCGCAACGACTACCTTGTCGTACAACTTGGCCGCACGTCGAACGAAATCTTCGTGACCTAGTGTTATCGGGTCAAACGTACCCGGATACATTGCAGAAACTGTCATGTCTTCAGACTCTCCCCTCAGGCCTAATTCTTCACCAGGACATAGCGGACATTCCCGGCCGTCTTGTTCTTCAATTCCTGCCAATTCTCAGGCAATCGCAATTCCGGCTGGTCTCTGTCCATCTCGACATAAACTCTGGCGTCGTCAGCCAGCCACCGCCGCTCAGCCAACAGTCTACACAATTCATGCTGCAGATCGTCCGCAAACGGCGGATCGATAAAGACGATATCAAACGCCTCGAGGTTCGATCCCGCAAGATATTTTTGCGCGTCGATATTCAATACCTCGGCGTCAGAGCCTGAGAGCGATGCAATATTGGCCTTCAGGGTCTTCGTCGCGACGGGCGACCGCTCGACAAACACCACGCTCGACGCCCCACGTGACAGTGCCTCTATTCCCAGCGCACCCGTCCCGGCGCAAAGATCAAGACATCTCGCACCCTGAATTCGAGGGGCCAGCCAGTTGAACAGCGTCTCCCGAATGCGCTCGGCCGTGGGGCGCAATCCGGGCACATCTGCAATCTGCAAAAGGCGGCTACGCCAGTTTCCCGCTACAATGCGCAGCTGTCCCTGCCGGGATTTTTTCTTGTCTGCTGTTTTACGAGTCGCCATAAGCTGTGAACATATAACGATGTTTGGAAAAAAAGAAATGCCCGAGGAGAAAACCGGCTTCATCAAGCGCCTCCGCGCTCGCATTAACAGGGGTGACAACTGGCTTAGCTACGACCTCGCCAAGCTCGTTCCAGGCGGTGAAATTGACGAAGATGTTCTTGAGGAGCTGGAGTCCTTGCTCGTCATGGCTGATGTCGGTGTCGACACGACCGAATTGATTATTGCTGATCTGCAGAAGAGTTTGGCGCGCAACGAGTTAAAGGACCTGGATGCCCTGCGTGCACAGCTCAAGCGCTCACTGCTCGGCATTCTGCAGCCTGCCGAAAAGCCACTCGTCATAGAAAAGCCTGATGGTCCATTCGTCATCCTGATGGTCGGTGTTAATGGTGCCGGCAAAACGACGACCATAGGTAAACTGGCGCGCCACCTCAAAGACGACGGCTACTCGGTAATGCTTGCCGCCGGCGACACCTTCCGCGCAGCTGCCGTGGAACAATTGCAGGCGTGGGGTGAACGGAATGATGTACCGGTCATCGCGCAACAGTCCGGAGCCGATCCTGCGGCAGTAATTTTCGATGCGTGGCAAGCAGCGAAAGCTCGTAATATAGATGTACTGCTTGCTGATACCGCCGGTCGCCTGCAAAACCAGGTCGGTTTGATGGACGAACTGCAAAAAATGAAACGCGTCCTTGCTCGCCACGATGAGACGGCGCCGCATGAGATCATGCTGGTGCTCGATTCAAGCCAGGGTCAAAACGCGCTCGTGCAGGCCGAGAAATTCAACGAAGCGCTTGGACTCACGGGTATTACGGTGACAAAGTTGGACGGCAGTGCGAAGGGTGGCATCCTGTTTGCCATAGCAAACCGTCTACAAGTGCCGGTACGCTTTATTGGCATCGGTGAGGCCGTCGAGGACATGCAGCCGTTTTGCGCTGAAGAGTTTGTCGACGCATTGCTTACAACGGGTAATAAGGACCGATAAATCAAATGATCCAGCTCGATAATGTAACGAAGCGATTCCCCGGCGGACAGGAGGCGCTGTCCGGACTCAGCCTCTCGGTCGATAAAGGTGAGATGGTTTTCGTCACAGGGCATTCGGGGGCCGGCAAGAGCACGTTGCTGCGGCTGATTGCTCTTATCGAGCGACCAACAAGCGGGCAGGTCATAGTCGACAACCAGAACACCCGACGTGTTAAGCGCCGCAAAATTCCGGCGTACCGGCGACAGATTGGCATGGTTTTTCAGGACCACAAGCTACTCTATGATCGCCCGGTTTTTGACAATGTCGCATTGCCCCTGATTATCGCTGGTGTCAGTCACCGTGATGCGGGACGCCGGGTCAGGGCGGCTCTTGACCAGGTGAGCTTGTTGCATAAGGAAAAACAGAGCCCGCAGACGCTTTCGGCCGGTGAGCAACAACGTGTAGGTATCGCTCGCGCCATCGTAACGCGCCCGAAGGTGCTGATCGCTGACGAACCTACCGGCAACCTGGATCCGGATCTGTCACTCGAGGTAATGCGGATTTTTCGGCGCTTCAATGAGGTCGGCGTTACATTGCTGATCGCCAGTCACGACATATCCCTGATTGATCGACTGGGTTGCCGGCGCATCGCGCTTGAGGATGGCAAGCTGCAGCAGGAGGCGGACCCTTGGCGGTAACGCGAAATTCAGATGCGGTTGCGCCGGTCAGGTCATCGAGCGCATTTTCGATCTGGCTCACCTGTCACGCCAGCACTTCGATAGGTGCACTTGGACGACTGTCGCGGCAACCCTTTGCCAGTCTGATGATCGTGCTGGTTATCGCTGTTACGCTCGCACTGCCTGCCGCCATCAATGTCGTTGTGAAGAACGCGCAATCTGTCAGTAGCAGCTGGAACAATGCACTCGATTTTTCTGTGTACCTTAAGCTCGACGTTTCAGTTAGCGAAGCTGAGGGACTCGCGCGCCTCATCAGGCAGCGTGCAGATGTTGAGTCGGTTGACCTCGTTACTGCTGACGCAGCATTGGTTGAATTCAAGCTGGCATCGGGATTTGGTGACGCCCTTGACCAACTCGGTGCCAACCCCTTGCCACACGCCCTCGTGGTACGCCCGGGTCCGGGAAACACCGGTGCATCACTAACGTTGCTGCAGGAAGAAATCGGTAATCTTCCCGAAACAGACCTGGTGCAGGTTGATACCGAGTGGGTACAACGATTCCACGCCATACTCGATATCGTGAGAAAGGCGATCGCTATCGGATCAGCGTTACTCGGTATTGCCATCGTTGTAATCATCGGCAATACGATTCGTCTCGACATCGAGAACCGGCGCGAGGAGATCGAGGTCACCAAGCTCATTGGTGCAAGCAATGCGTTCGTTCGCCGGCCATTCCTGTGGACCGGGTTCTGGTATGGGTTGCTTGGCGGCACGTCGGCCCTGGCGTTGGTGCAATACGGGCTGTATTTGCTGAAAGAGCCAGTGACCCGGCTCGCCGGGCTTTATCAGGGCAATATCACCGTTGTAACGCTGGGTATCAGCGAAAGCCTGACTATTATTGGCGCGGCCGTATTTCTTGGCCTGTTTGCCTCCTGGGTCACCGCCGCACGCCATATGCGACGTATCGAACCTCGATAATTTAACATAATACTTCGCAAGCCAGTCGCTAAATAACTGTTTCCTATAACAATATTCCCTTTAACTATCGGGAACTTATGGCGTTTGTTAGCACTCTAACCTCCCGAGTGCTAAAATAGCATTCCATAAACGGAGGTACTACATGACAACCGCTTTAGCGAAATCCAACTACGAACTCGCGCTGGCAGGACCGGTAGGTAGCCTTGATGGCTATATCCAGGCTGTCGGCGGCATACCTGTTCTGAGTAAGGAAGACGAACAGGCACTGGCACATCGTTTACGTGACGATGAAGACCTCGACGCAGCGCGCGATCTGGTTATGTCGCACCTGCGTTTTGTAGTACATATCGCCAAAGGTTACACCGGCTACGGCCTGCCACTGAACGACCTGATTCAGGAAGGCAACGTTGGTCTCATGAAGGCCGTCAAACGCTTCGATCCGGAATACGGGGTGCGACTCGTTTCATTCGCTGTGCACTGGATCCGTGCTGAAATTCACGAGTTCGTTCTCAAGAACTGGCGCATCGTTAAAGTGGCCACCACCAAGGCACAACGCAAGTTGTTCTTTAATCTTCGCAAGAAGAAAAAGACGCTGGCCTGGTTGTCTGATGCGGAGACCAAAGCGGTTGCCAAGGATCTCGGCGTCAAGCCTCAGGAAGTAACGGAAATGGAGAAGCGCCTGCACTCTCGCGACGCAATCTTCGACCCTACTCCTGATCTTGATGACGAACGTAACTTCACGCCCGCTGCATATCTCCCCAGCCCGGACGCTGATCCTGCCAAGCAGGTTGAGGCGACTGACTGGAAAGATGACGCAACGACTCGAATGACGGCAGCGCTGAACATTCTGGATGACCGCAGCCGCCGAATTCTGGAGGAGCGCTGGCTCACAGAAGACAAGATGACTCTGCACGAGCTGGCTGCCGAATACGGCATCTCAGCAGAACGCATCCGTCAGCTGGAAGTTAACGCGATCAAGAAGCTTCGGAACGCGATGGCAGTCTGATTACATCAGGCAGGAATGACAAAGGCCGCTCCTTGAGCGGCCTTTTTTATTTGTATAAATGCGTTCGATAGCGAATGTAACCGCCATCTTCAACACCGTGCGGATCATCGTGCGTCCAGTGCACCAGGCCACCCAGGTCATTCCATTCGTACATGCCACGAACAAAGACCCTGTCGCCCATGCCGAGCGGAACGCGCTTCGCCAAATCGATGTTATGCGCGATCAATAACGTGCGGCGATTGCCAATATCGATGATGAATCGCTGGTGCCGGGAGCCGTCGTTGTCATCAGACAGCAGGCGCTTCGCGAAGCCTGTTACTTCGATCCAGCTTCCGTCATCGCTTTTCTTATAAGCTATATTCATCAGGCGCCCTTTTTATTGTTATTGGGCAGACACCACTAGAGTGCCACAAAAAACGCGGCAAACCATCTCTGGCTGCCGCGCTTTTATTTTTCTATGCGATTACCAGCCTGTTACTAGCCTTGCGTAACCGGCACCATCGTAATCTCAACACGGCGGTTTGCCTGGCGGCCTGCTGACGTACTGTTGTCGGCAATGGGTCGCGCCTCGCCCATTCCCAGCGTGATCAGACGCTGGTCGATTACACCCTGGCCAGACAAGTAGGCTGATACCGACGTCGCGCGTCGCTGCGACAGACCCTGATTGTAGGAATCACTGCCGGTACTGTCCGTGTGCCCAGCCACCTCAACAACGGTCTGCTCGTACTCGGCAAGCACTTTGCCGACTGAGTTCAGCACGTTGAAGAACGCCGGACTCAAATCCGAGCTGCCCGTCGCGAACGTTACGTTGCCCGGCATACTCAGCGTAATGTTGTCACCATTTCGGACAACGCTGACGCCGCTGCCTTCCAGTTCCGCACGTAGCTCAGCTTCTGGCTTATCCATGTAATAGCCGATCGAACCACCAGCCAACGCACCGATACCTGCACCAATCAGCGCATGCTGACGACGCTCAACGGCATCATCGCCGGACATCAAACCCACTGCGGCGCCTGCTGCAGCACCGATCAACGCACCCTTGGTGGCCGAACTCATCTTCTCTTCGCGCGTGTAGGCGTCGAGAGTTTCACAACCACTCACAAAAACCGTCATGACGGTCATTGCGAGAATCAATCTTTGAGATCTGATAATCATGATCTTTCCTTTGGCTTCTGCAATATACGGATGCATTGTATGCGTTCGTTACCTGAACACAGACTTAATTGACGCGCTTATGTTCATAAAAGTCACTCTAATTACCAGTAATGAGGACTGCGTCACAAGTCATGCGACAGCATGTAGAATAACGGGACCACCGCGCGAGACCACACCGTGACCGAAATCGACAATTGGCTACCCCGTTACGAGCAGGCTCACGATAGCCTGCACAATCCGGTCGTTTACTGGGCGGCCGTACCAATGGTCGTGGTTGGAATAACGGGGTTGTTGTGGGCCTTGCCTGTACCGGCAGAATTTTTTGATATTTCGCCTTTGCTTAACTGGGGCAGCGCATTCCTGATGGTCACGGCGATCTACTACTTTATTATCTCGCTGTCATTGGCTATCGGCCTGCTGCCATTTCTTCTAGGCCTCGCAGCAATCCAGATGTGGCTGACCAATTCTGGCTATCCCGCTCTCGGCATAGCCACCGGCTTGCTGGTAGCTGGTGTCGTCGGGCTGACCCTGGGCCGTAATGGCTCACTGCGCGCGGTGGTGGAGGATCTGCAGCTGATGATGCTGGGACCTGCCTGGCTCTTGGCCGTGATGTATAAGCGTTTCGGGATCCCCTACTAGTCATATAGAATCGACGCCCAAAGCTGTACTTACAAACTACCTCAGGACTACGCCCGTGAGCACCAAACTCGATCCTATGGATCTCTATGACCTTCGTTCAGAACTATCCGAAGAAGAGGTCATGGTCAAAGACAGTGTCAGCCGATATGTTGACGACAAAGTCATTCCGCTGATGCGTGAGGCATTCGAAAAACATGTATTTCCTCGCCACCTGATTGGCGAGGTTGCCGAATTGGGACTGCTTGGCAGCTCGATCGATGGCTACGACTGTGCCGGACTGAACAGCGTGAGTTATGGGCTGATTTGTCAGGAACTTGAGCGCGGTGACAGCGGGCTACGCAGTTTTGTGTCTGTGCAGAGCAGCCTCGTGATGTATCCAATTCATGCCTACGGCTCTGAAGAACAAAAGCAGCGTTGGCTACCCGCCATGGCGCGTGGCGAAGCAATCGGCTGCTTTGGTCTTACCGAGCCGCAGGGTGGATCAGATCCGAGCAATATGAAGACGCACGCAAAGCGTGATGGTGATGACTGGATTCTGAACGGCTCCAAGATGTGGATCACGAACGCCACGATCGCAGATGCGGCGATCGTCTGGGCAATGACCGATGACGGCGTCAAGGGCTTCATCGTCGAGAAGGACATGCCAGGATTCGAAACGCAGGAAATTGAAGACAAGTTTTCACTGCGCGCATCAGTAACGGGCGCTTTGTTTTTCAACAATGTGCGCGTACCCGAGGCAAGTGTTTTGCCTGGCACGTCCACCTTGAAAGGTCCGCTCAGTTGTCTGACTCAAGCCAGATACGGTATCACCTGGGGCGTAATCGGTGCTGCTCAGGCCTGCCTCAACGAAGTGCTTGAATACACGCAAGACCGAATCCTGTTTGGACGTCCTCTCGCCAACACGCAGACCATTCAAATTCGCATGGCAGACATGGCCCGTCAGATCACGACGGCACAATTACTGTCACTGCGGCTTGGCCGAATCAAGGACAAGGGCCAGCTAAGCCCGACTCAGGTGTCTCTTGCGAAATGGAATAACTGCCGGGCCGCCCTTGATATCGCGCGTGACGCACGCGACATACTCGGCGGCGCGGGCATCAGTGCAGAGTACGTTCCGATTCGACACATGCTGAACCTCGAGAGTGTCATCACCTATGAAGGCACTGAACCGGTTCACCAACTCGTCGTTGGTAAGGAACTCACCGGAGTAAACGCTTTCTGATGCTGCGGGTTTGAACGCAACACGCCTGCCGCAGAATAAGGACATGTGGCGCATCGCTGCGCCCATGATCATCTCCAATGTGTCAGTGCCGCTGCTCGGCATGGTTGACACCGGCGTCACGGGCCACCTCGACAACTCCGCATACCTTGCTGCGGTCGCAATAGGCGCAATGATTTTCACGTTCATCTATATGGGCATGAACTTCCTGCGCATGGGAACGACAGGTATCACGGCGCAGAGCTTCGGCGCCGGTGACAATGATGGCCTGCGTGCTGCATTGGGGCAGGCACTCATTGTCGGGCTTTTCATCGCGCTGACTTTGATGGTATTTCAAGGCTCGATCAGCCAGCTGGCATGAACCTTCTCGGTGGCGATGCGGAAACACAGAAATATGCGGGTGAGTATTTCTCGATTCGTATCTGGAGCGCTCCGGGAACGCTTGCAAACTATGCGCTCATCGGCTGGTTTATCGGCCTGCAAAATGCGCGCATACCACTGCTTATTTTTCTAACGATTAATCTTACGAACATTGCTCTGGATCTGTTCTTCGTCGTTGTGCTGGGCATGAATGTTGACGGCGTGGCACTCGCGTCGGTCATCGCAGAGTATTCCGGCTTTCTCGATCGGAGCGACAGTTGCGATCTCGATATTGAAAAAGCGTGCGGGTCACTGGCCTCTTGCTCGGCTCACTAATATCGCCGCTTACAAAGCATTCTTCTCTGTCAATACGAACATCTTCATTCGCACAATGGCCTTGATGTTTACGTTGGCATTCATCACCGCACAGGGAGCGCGCCTGGGCGGCCAGATCCTTGCGGCAAATGCTGTGCTGATGAACTTTCAGTTCCTGACGTCGTTCGGACTGGACGGAATAGCTCACGCGGCCGAGGCCATGGTTGGAAAAGCTATCGGCGAGAAGCGCCGCGATGCACTCGTGCATTCGGTCAACCTTACCCTCAAATGGTCTGTTATTTTCGCACTGGGCTTTACAGTGGTTTACGTTCTCGCAGGACCATCGATCATCGCAGTATTGACCGACTTACCGGACGTTAAGGAAACAGCTCTTCGCTATCTGCCCTGGATGATCGCGTCGCCACTTATCTCCGTCTGGTGTTTTCTCTATGACGGCGTTTTCATTGGTGCGACGCGCGCCAGAGACATGCGCAACATCATGGTGTCCTCTACTTTGTTTGTTTTTCTGCCTGCCTGGTATTTCCTGCAGCCGCTGGGAAACCATGGCTTATGGCTGGCGTTTCTCCTGTTCATGGCGAGTCGTGGTGTCGGCATGCATATTGGCTATCGACGAAAAGTCTTATCGATGCTGCCGCTCTAGCTCGGCTCTTCGCACATATTGTGCGCCGTCCGTCGTGCCCATACGTAACTCAGAAGACCTGACAGCAGGTTTGCCGCTGCATAGGCGCCGAATATGCCGGCAATACCAAACCAGTGTCTAGCAACTACGGCCAGCGGCAGGTACAGGACGATCATTCGGGTAACACTGATATAGACGGCGGGCATCGGTTTTCCGAGGCCATTGAAGGCCGCATTCATAATCATCACCACGCCGTAGGCACCGTAACTCAGTGGTGCTATCCAGAGGAACAATTTCGTGACATTGGTTACGTCTGGATTTTGGCTGAACAGTGTCGGTAGATAGTCAGCGGTAACCGCCAGCGCCAATGCTATTACCAAGCCACTACCCAGACAAAATAATGCTGTCAGTCTGAGCGACTCAAGAATGCGCCGCTCTTTGCCGGCCGAGAGGTTTTGCCCAACGAACGGCCCGATCACCGATGACAAAGCATAGAAAATAACCAGCACCAGTGACTCGATACGGCTGGCGACACCAAAGCCCGCGACAGCATCCGGTCCGTAGCGCGCGATCATCGCAGTAATCAATGTCATCGCCACCGGAATAATGGCGTTCGTACCGGCAGCCGGCAGTCCGACGTGCAAGATGTCACGCCAGGACTTTTTGAGTTCATCCATGTCAGGCTTGTTAAAGCTGACCATGTCGAGGCGATGTACCAGGAAGTAAATTGTTCCAACAAACATCGCACCTCTGGCCAGGAGGGCCGCGATCGCCGCGCCGTTCAATCCCAACGCCGGAATGGGCCCGATGCCAAAAATAAAAATTGGGTCCAGAATGACATTTAGAATTGCCCCGGCGATCATGAGTTTGCCGGGCAAGAGCGTGTCACCGGTTGCACGCATATTGCTGGTGCCCACCATGCCGACGACCAGAAACGGTATACCGCTGTAGAGGATAGTCATGAAGCCCCGAATCATCGGGATCATGTCGATCGGAGCACCCAAGGCCTTGAATAGCGGGTCGATCGTCAATATGCCAACACCCGCCAAAATGGCAGTGACAATAAAAGAGAGCATCAGACTATCCGTAGCCAGCCGTTTGGCTCGACGGTGGTCGTTAGCACCGATTGCCCGAGCGACGACAGATGACGTTCCGGCACTCAATCCGATTGCAACGCTCGTGATAATCATCAGAATCGGAAAACCGAAACTAAATGCCGCCAGCGCACTGTCCCCAACCTTGCCGAGAAACCACGCATCGATAATGGCTTGCGCCATCATCATGGTAATACCGAGCAACATGGGCGCGGTCATCTTCACGAGGTGTCGTCCAACCGACCCCTCGGTAAGTTTGGCTTTTCGGGATTCCATCAAGACTCTTGGGACATTAGTAAATGCAGCTCAAATTGTAATGGCTCAGCCCCGACCGGACAAATTTCTCCGGGCAAATCAAAACAACGCCGACACCGCAGCCTGCCAATCCATTCTCTCCCCCGCATACCATCGGGCAGAACAGGTCTCACTGTCGATGTCCGCCTCGAAGAACTCACGGTCAATCCACTGCTGAACATCATCGTTAGCAGCAACACCTGATAGTCCTGGTGACTGGTCGAGCGGCTGCTCTCGTCGGTCTTTGAAGGTGATTGTGCCGTTCTCATCCTTGCTGCACGCAAAGCCACCCTCATGCACCAGATGATGATGGTGCCGACAGAGCAATACCAGATTATCCAGACTCGTGTCACCGCCATCCGCCCAGTGTTCGATGTGGTGTCCATCGACAAATCGCGTGTTAGTACAGCCCGGAAAACGACAACCCTTGTCTCTGGCACGTAAAGCCCGGCGCATGGGCGGTGGAATCGAGCGAGATCGACGACCAATGGACAAGGGCTCGCCGTTTTTATCTTCTTTGATACAAACAACCGAGCTATCGCAGGCAATGCGGCGGGAAGTTTCTGAGGAAACGCCAGGGCCGTCTTCGATGCAGCTGTCGCGGCCTGGGGCCGCTCCTACAGTTTCGGGCGTTACCGCGGTAACGTGGACCATAACTTGGTATCGATCGGCTGTAGAGCCCGATGATTCATTGTTGTTCATGTAGGTTTCTGCAATTTCGGTGAGGGCATCGGCACGGCGGGCGGCTATGGACGCTCCGCCTCGCTTCCGACTCCGGGTCTGACGTTACCGCGGTCGACGTGCCCTTTGGGTGAACGTCGGTATCGGTCTTGTCGCGGTCTGGGCACCCTACGGGCATAACAACCGCTCCTACAAACGCGATATCCATTGCCATTTCAAGCGCCTTGACGATCAGGGCACCTTGATCTGCCGGGAGACGTGCCTTAATCACCAGGCAACCATCATGATCGTAGTAGTGAGTCACTTCCCGGTTTTTGTATTGTGCTCGAACGATATCGACATCCTGCAGTCGTTTCGCCGTACGGTACTTTGATACCAGTTTCTCGACGTGATGGGCGGTACCGTGGTCAGCAATCATCAACAGGTAATCTTCAGTGTTTGCATCGGCAATACGGGTAATCGCCCGCACCTTTGAAAAACTCAGTTGGCCCTTATCAAACCGTTCGCTGATCTTCGGTAGATCGGCGAGTGCGTGCGCTACCCGTAATTTCTCACGAGCGGCATTCATGCCAATGCCACATTTCAAGTTCAGCCAGTGGGCACAGGAGAAAAGACCCTGCTGTGCCCAGTAGCCTTTCTCATCAAATTCACGAATGAGCGACAGAAAACGAGACTCGGCAGCGTAGATATAACTGCAAAGTTCAGTGATTTCGGCACCCAGCTTTTCAGCATCCGAGTAACAGGATTGGGGCTCAGTTTCGAGTAATGCGATGGCAGCAGACACGCTTCCCTCCGGTCGATATCAGTGTACTGTGAATAAACACAGTATATCGTTAACTGGCTGATAACGCTATGAAAACATGCATATTATGAGAGATAATACCGCTCCACCAATCGACCCTGGACGACCGCTTTACTGCCCATAGCTGCCGTTCAAATGCTAGGATTGGGGTCATTGAATACGGCGGCTACTGACCCAAACCGGATGTTGTGTGGCGTCCGTTTGAAGGTGATCGATTATGGAATACTCGCTCGAAGGTGGCTGTTTGTGTGGCGATGTTCGCTACCGAATTACCAAGGCTCCTTTGGCCGCAGCTATCTGCCACTGCGTTTCGTGCCGGCAGGCTGCGGGAGCAGAAAGCGTTGCGTGGGCAGTTTGTTCGACCTCAGCATTCGAATTTACGCTTGCGACGCCCGGCGCTTACAATTCATCAAAAGACGTGACCAGAACATTCTGCCTACGATGCGGTACGTCACTAACCTATCAAAACAATTCCGAATCGATTGATGTTGCGCTAGCGACCCTTGACGACCCGGAGAAGCTCACGCCAAGGAAAGAAGTTTGGGCTGAATCCAGAATTTCCTGGAATGCTCTCAACGGAGATATTCCCGTTCACATGAAAGGATCGGAATGACCGCTTCACGCCCTGAGCTGGTCCGTCAAGTTTTTCTAAGCGGCTTCGGCAAGTTGTTTGAGCAGTGGTGATCCTCGCCGACGCAGCGTCTCCAAGTACTTCGACTCGTCATAGGGTGTGCGCTCCTGCCAGCAGCGGTAGAGAACCCGGATCCACTTGTAGGCTAAGGCCCGCACGGCCATGTGATGAGAGGCGCCCTTGGCGCGTTGTTGGCGGTAGTAGGCACCGGCCCAGGCGGATTTGTTGATGGTCTGCGCGGCGAAGTCGATGAAGGTCTGACGCAGGAACTTCGGACACTGGAAACGCCAGTGTACCCAGGTACTGTTACCGCTTCGTTTGGTGATGGGCGCGATACCGCTGCGTTTCTGCAGTTGTGCGGCACAGTTGTAGCGGTCACGATCCTCGCCGAAGGCGGCCAACAGCCGTGGTGCAATGACTTTGCCGGCGCCGGGCAAGGCGGTGTAGAGGAGTTCGTAATCGGGGAACTGTGCAGCGATAGCGGCTATGTTTCTCATCGAAGCATTTCATGGCCTTGATAGTGAGCCGAAACTGCTCGACCAGGATCTCGACCTGTAGTCGATGCGCCTCGATGACGGCCTCATCACGGGTGAGTGGTGTCGCAGCCTTGATGGCGGCGACACGGCACTCGATGAGGCGAGCGAAGCGCACGTTGTGTTCTTTGAAGAAGCGTTCGAGCTTGGTCTTGCGGGCACGTTGGACTGTTGCCAGCGTCGGCCATTGTTGAAGGAAGTCGCAAAAGACAAGGGTGTTGTGATCGTTAAACCAATCAACGGCTTGCGGGTAGTAATGCTTTAGCGCCTGAATGAGACGATTGACGTAACGTGATTGATCTCCCCTGATGCGATCCCGTGCTTCAATCAGGTAGCGCAGCTTTCGCATCGCAGCACTCTCGGGCTTGAGCGCTTTTAGCTTCTCCGGGATGGCGCATGAGGTAGTCCATTGCGAACTCGGCATCGGTGGGATCGTCCTTGGCACCGCTGGGCACAAAGGCTTCGCGGTACCTGGCCAGGCGCTTTGGATCGATGGGAAAGAGCACCAGGAAGTCGTATTTTTGCAATGCCGAGACGATCGGTCCTTCACTGAGTTCGAGTGCCACGGCGATGGGCCCGCCGAGACGCTGGTACAGTGCCTGCGCCCATTCCTCGATGGCTTCGGGCGTGTGAGTGATGCGATCGAATAGCTCGATCCTCGCTGCCTGCCAGCTGCAGGCAGATGTCGTGTTTGCTGCTGGCCCAGTCGATACCGATGTAGGCCGTGTAAGGTACTCCCGAAAGCTGATTCATGATTCTTCTCCACCGTGTACTATTAGCCACAGGGTCATGCATGCTTGAACTCTCGAAGCAGATATAGCGAGCCGGTAGTGCGGCAAGCCCTGAGTATTCGTT
>PVMK01125691.1_pt1 | contig 14022 bp, 8 predicted proteins | sample 1853481 | NCBI WGS metagenome assembly PVMK01 (sample SAMN08533507, study PRJNA380276) | Marine sediment metagenome, whole genome shotgun sequencing project. | reverse complement strand
TGTCTTTAATGGAAGATTCTTTCTTATATTTACTGTAAAGACTGTATCCACCGGTCCTGCCCACATGAATCCAGTTAGCCGCGCGATAGCATGTTCCTCTGAATCTATCAGTCTGAACGAAGGTTTCAAGCAGAACCGGCCTGTAATTATATCTCGATTCCCAGTCGAAAGGGAGGTGCTTGGCAATGCCTCCAAGAATGCGGGAAGCCAGATTAGGTAATTTTATCCACGGAAGAATCAGAAATCGGGCATTATTCACGACCAGTTTGAGATTTGATGAGCGTTGATTATCATCCCAGTCGATAAATTGGTCACGACTCCGTAGTTTCCACGCACTGGATGCAAAACCAATAGCCGAAAGAAGCTGGTCGCCACGGGTGATTTTTAAATAAATATTTTGCCAGTTATCATTTGATGAACAACGGGACCGGCCCTTTGAAAGCCCAATGGTCGACTCGATATTTTTCCCTCCATACACGAGATATCTCATTTGAGCACCAAACAGCTTTGAATTACTAATGTAATGGTATTTTTCAATCAACTCCCTCCATAAAAACAGATCCTCTTTTTTCAGTGCAGGTATAAATTGAATCGTATCGATGGATGACAAGTTCAAAATTCTTTTTCTATACGGTTTTTCGATAGTTCTCTGTCTTTTGCGAGTTTGGACACAATTAATGATTGATTTCTTGGATTTTACTGCTATCGGCAGGATTATCAAATTGTCCATCGCCATACGTATGAGAACTTGATTAATCTGGAATATCTTAAACTTACCATTGGATTGCCGAAAAGAGAAAAGTCTGCAAACTTCATGAGCAATTTGATTTCTGTTCCAATTTTCGTTGGTTAGAATAATGCTTCTTATTTTCTGGATTTTTTCAGCATAAAATTCGTGACCAATATATCGAACACTGCTCTTCTTCCAGTGAGTGGATCGTTCGGAAGGAGGATTTTCAAGAAAAGCAAGCATATGTTCTACAGCCGTTTCACGGGATGTTGGTTTCCTGGAAGGATGAACAAAGTACTTCAAACCTTGCTCAGCGAAGGATATTTGACATTTCAGTACCGATTCTGGTGGAACCCTAACCTCAAGCACCATCCTCTCAATACTCTTGCCTTCCAAAGTTCCAAGGATGATTTTTGCACGTTTAATCCTCCAAATACCGGCAGTCCTGCTTGCGGCTATTGTTTCTATTTTTTTCAAATTTAATGGGTTTCTGAAAATTTCAACTATCTTGGTCCTGATATTATTTTCTTGTGCGAGCCTTTCTTTTTCATCTTCGGTTTTTGTTTTAAGCCATCTCAGCATCCTGCTTCCTTTAAATTTTCAGATCTATCTGATTTTCGTGCTGTCCTAAAAAGATATCAATCAAAAAGTTCCCAAAATATTGCACTATCAGTGGTTGCTGTGCGACTCCGATTTCGCATCAAACAAATAGACGCCAACCATGAGTAATTTTTTAATCAATTTACTTCTTCCGAGGTCATGATTCCAATTGCTAAGCATATTGTTTTTGGGATATTAAATTAGGCTTGCGAAGGTACTTATTGATAGCCAATTTATTATTATACCTATATATTGCCTTTAATAGCGGGAGGTAATATTTATCGAATTTTTGAAAATACAATTTATTTACATACCTGAGAAATTTTTCGTTGTTCTGCCCGTTTGTTCGAAACTTGATGGCGGCAACTAAATCCAGATCCATGTCAAAATAATCCTCTGGAATTTGTGAAGTGGTGTCGAGTACCGGCATGAATTCCTGTACAAACGGGATTAAGCCCAGCTTCTTGGCCATCATCAATATTGCATAATCTTCGGAGAGTTTTGTGTTGAAGCCGAACATAATAATTACAGTAACTACATTCCTACCAAACGATTTAAGATGTTGTTCTTTTCGAAAAAAAATCTTTGACTGCCTCAAAGTGTTGCAACTAAAATATATCATCGGTTTAGTAAATCTTGAATTTACGGATTTGATGTTCTTGAGCAATCCAGCATTATTGGACGTTAAATAATCTATATCCAGCGTTTGGCTAAAATTAACAAAATATTCTTTTTTGATGATCAATTCCAGGATTTCCGTGGCATTGTCTGAGGATAGGATATTGTTATCGAGAAGCATTATATTCCTCTGATTTTTCGGAACAAAGTCATCAAAAGTTGCATATTGGCTATTTAGCCTTCCTTCCTTTCTCGGGACTAAGCAAAATCGGCAGCTCTTATTACAACCTCTTGTCAAAAAACCGATGGCATATTTTTTATGATTGTACAATTCGTAGTCTGGAAAGCATGCGTCAATTTCATCGGGAAGTCTGGTTTTCAAAGAACAGCCTGATCCCCCCATTTGAATATCGGAACCGAATAAATCTAAAAGGGCACTTATTTTTAGGTTTGATCTCTCGTTATGGAATACGGAGCTGCCAAAGTAATTGTCTGCACGAATATATCTAATGTCTCTGGTGATTTTGACGTCGTAACCTCGCTTTTTATAATAAGCGCTGATTTTCATCAAAGCCAAATTCGGTATTTTGCTATCGATATCGTAAATGACTATCTTTTTCAAAGTCACACATCCGTAATGGAAAAGTATCAAAATTCATTCGTCAATATTCAATTCCCCGATAAAGCGGGATTTACGCTTCGCTACAACCGGCTTATCCGGGTTAGGAAGGAATGACTGCCATTTACCAACAGTCGTGATTGACACCCCTATGCCCTACCCGGACAAGCCGGAACCAAGCAGGCTTTTGATTTCCTGCTTGTCCGGAAATTCGAAATCAGAAACTCGAAACAAATCCTAAATCCGAATGTTTCAATGACCAAAACAACATCAGAACTCAACGTCTTACAGACCATGTTTCTGTTTTTGTCATTCGATTTTGTTTCGAATTTCAATATTCGATATTCGGATTTTGTTATCTCAATGAGTTGTCTGTCTTGATAAATATTTTTGCCACAAAATGCGCAAAAATTTCAACTAAGATACTAAAATGCCATCCCCACACTGAAATGAAACCTAACAAAATCCTCATCCCGATCACTATCCCTGTCCGGGTTAAACGCCAAATCAACCCGGGCCGGACCAATCGGCAGCTGGTATTGCAGGCCGAACCCCACCCCGATACGGAAATCCTTAAAATACTGACTGAATGTATCCGACATGATATCCGACTTGCTGTCGTAGGAGGGCTTACCTCGCTCTTCGCGGCTCCGGTTGGGCGATACATTGCCTAAGTCAAAAAAGAGGGACCCGGTAAAATTTCCAATCAGCCGCTGGCGTAATTCCATGTTGATTACATTATAGGCCAGCCCGCCGACCGGGTTGCCGTCTTCATCCTGGGGACCGAGCTCGGATTGATTAAAACTGCGGACCGTATTTTCACCGCCATTGAAAAACCTTTCCGCTATGGGCAAATTAAAATCATCCGCTCCCGGGACAATCAAACCCGTTCTGTAGCGCATAGCCAGTATAGTAGATTTAGATTGGGTCAGAGGGAGGAAGTAACGCACGCCTGCCGTCAGACGCGTGAGTCTAATCTGACCTCCCAGAAACGAATCGGCATATTCGGCGGATATAAAACTTCTTTGCCCTCGCAAGGGGAAGAACAAGTCATTGCGGCTGTCGTAGGTGGTCTGAAGTTTGACACTGGCGTAATCATAGCTGGTTCGAGCATCATCTGCGGCTGCTTTCGAATCGATATCCGATACGTCCGTCGTGCGCAAGGTATAACCACCTGTGGTCTTCAGATGTTTTGATATTGTTTTGGTAAACAGAAGGGATCCTCCCAGGTCTTTGCGGGTAAACGACGGTTCTTCGCGACGGCCGTAAAAAGCCGACAGATCGGCCTTTATTTTGGTATTTAGAAACCAGGGATCGGACAGACGCGCCACCAGGCTTTGGGCCTTGTAAGAGCCGGTGGCTTCCAAACGGAAGTTTCGACCGCTACCGAACAGATTATTCTCTTTAAAACCCGCTTTCAGGCGCAGTTTTTCGTAAGAACCCCAGCCCGGTTCAAAAAAGAGTTCCTTGGCCGGCGCTTCGATAACCTCAACAACAAGAGGCCACTGATCGGTTCCCTCCCGTTGTTCAAGGTACAGGTCTACTTTGGAAAAAAGTCCTGTCTTGTAAAGATTCCTGAAAGCTTTTTTGTTGCCATTTAAGTTTAAATCGGCCACCCGGTTTCAAGCGCAGCCGGTTGCGGATAAACTTTTCGCTTGTTCTTTCGTTCCCCCGAACTATAATTTCGGAAATTGTAATACGAGGGCCCTGGATGATTTCGGCAGTAAGCACCACCCTGCCGGGCTCGGCACCTTGCTGCTCCTGGATGTTCACCACTACGTTCGGGTATCCGCGATTCCCGTAAATTTCGATTAAACGGCTTTGCAGAATCAGTCTCCTGCGACGGAAGTATGGCTTGCCGATCAACTCCTGACGCGGTTTTTCCAGCAACTCCCGTTCCTTCGCCGTAACATCCCCCCGAAAAAGAACGTCATCGATAACATACCGGATTCCTTCCTCAATATGGACCGTGACGGTGGCCCGGGTCCGGTCATCGGAAAAAGAATATTGAGGATCACCAATCGCTGCTTGCCGATAGCCCTGGGAAATGTATAAATCTCCTATTTGGGATAAGGCCGACTCGATGTTCGACTTGATGAAGAGAAGTTCTCCCTGACCAAAGAGACCGGATTTATCTTCTTCGAAAAAAGGTAACAGCTTCTGAAGGTCAAAGGCGGTATTTCCGGTAATTTCGATTTTCTGGAGAATGACACGGGGACCTTCATCGATGACAAACGTAACCACCAGCGCGCCTTCAATCTGCTCTATCTGATAGTCCACAGTTGCAAAGACGTAGCCTTTTTGGCGGTAAGCAAGTTCCATCTGAAAGGCGGCATCATCCACATCCGAACGACGCTGCCCCTGCTTGTCAAAAGCCGTTAGTTCCTCCACCGCGGCCTTTTTCAAAGTCGTCGTACCCAGGGCATGGTTCCCCTGGAAAACGATCCGATAGGGCTTCTGGTCGTCTTTGGCAGGTTCGATTTCCCCAGCCGTTACCTGTTGCTGCAACCAGATAATTACCGCCAGCATCACCAAAACCAGGCGGATGAGCCGCAAAAACCGAAGGCTCTCAACGCGGCCAGAGTTTTTTTTATTCAAAATTGAAAACATAGTCCTCTGGGCCTCCGGCTCGTAGGGGTACGATCCTACGCCTCGGAGAGCCAGGTCAGAGCTAATCGGTTCTACCATAGATCCAGATATCGTTTATTGGGTGATTAGTTGATTGGTTAATTGGTTAATTGGTTATAAGTATTGATTTATCCCATATTTGCAAAATGATTGGACACTGTCACTCAGGTGTCAGGTTTCAGGTGTCAGTAAATACCGAACCCTGAAGCAAAGACACAGATTTGGTATCAACTGAAGGCCAACATCGGTGAAAGAAAGTCCTTTTCATGAGTGACTTCGACATTGGGGTCAAATTCGCTTGCTGAAACCTTGTATGAAACTACATTTCTATGTCGCAAAATCAAAGGTGCTCCAATCGTCCTCGTCGTCGTCCTCGTCCTCGATAGAATTCTGATCCCCGAGGACGAGCACGAGAACGAGGACGAAAAGTATCAGAGATCGGCTGAGAGCGCCCTTATTTGAAACTACAAAGTTTCTTTTCCGATCAGACTGGTCGTTTTTTTGGCCAGAGGCGGCGCTCGTATGAAACTTCATTGAATGACGATTGACGATTGACGATTGACGAATCGTGGATGTCGCTTCGCTCTGCTCTTTTTAACAATTAAAATAGATAGAATTCCTTAATTCGACATTCGTCAATCGACATTCGTCATTTGTCATCTGGAGTTTCTTTTTCGATTAGACCGGCCGTTTTTTTGGCTGGCGGCTGGGCTGACACCTGAAACCTGAATACTGATAGTAAATGTAACCACCCATATCACCGCTCTCTCCGAGCTGTAGGCTCTACGAGCCGGAAGCTGGAGTGGACCAAAGCCGGGCCCTATGGACCCGGATCTTTACTTGAACCGGAAGACAATTTTTAATCCCGCATTGTAAAAATCATACATGTCTTTCTCACCGGTAAGATAGAGTCTGTCTCCACCGCCCAGGACCCCGTCCGCGATCCGAAACTGAGCTTCGATGGTGTCCTCTCCGTCGCGGGTCACAGCTCTGCCAAGATGGACTTCGAACCGATCCATGATGTCCTCGCCGGCTTCGGCTGATTGACCGCCGAACCATCTTTCAATAAAATCCCGACCTAAATAGACGGCAACGTTCATGCTTTGCCCTTGCGAGGCATTGGGGTTATCTGCAGTATCGGGTAGCTTGCCGGCGATAATCAGCAATACCAATTCTTCATGGGTAAGCGGCGGCACCGAAGACAAGGTCACCACCGGCTCGTTATAGGGCCCTTCCACCAATATGGTAATTTCATATCCGAGCATCTTCGATGTGCCGAAAAGGTCCAGGGTGGGACGGTCGGGTCTTTTGGGGTCGAAGCGAATGACGCCGGATTCGAATAAAAGGCTGCCGGCGGGGAGTCTGATCCGGGTCGGGTCCACGTATACTTTGCCGGATAGGACCGGAAGCTCGCCGGTACCGATAAGCTTGAGCTCAGGACGAACTGCGCCCTTAGCCAGATTGTTGCGGATACTGAATGGATTTTTGGATGTAAGCCGCACATCAAAGATCATATCACTAAAAGGCGGGTTTCGGATGGAAAAAAGCTGCAGGCCCAGGTCAACTTCGGGTTTTTCCGATCCTTTCAGTGTACTGAAAATATCGAAGTATTTTACCAGACGGCCGTCGGTAATCGCCACTTCACCCGCCACTTCCAGGCGCTTAACAGGTCCTTTGACCGTAATGTCCGTATCGGCGCGCACCTTCAAGCCCGCGCTGCGATAAAAAAGAAGATTTTCGCCCTGGAGGCGCAGATCCGCAACGGCACCGTTTTGGCTGTTACGCATGACGGACCCTGTAATGTGAAAAGCGGCGCCCCCCAGCTCTCCGGTGAAAGTTTGCAGCTTTGCGCCGTCCGGGGTGACCACGGCTTTTAGATTCAGCGCCTGCAGGGAAGGCACATCCATATTCGGTCGCAGTTCACCATCGGTCAGACGAACGACGGCATCGACCGCGAGGTCCGATATCGGGCCTTTCATGGTTACATTCGCTTCAAGCCGGCCGGAAACCCGCCGCAGACCCGGGTTATCCGCCGCCAGCCAGCTTAAATCCTCGACACTGAGATTGCCTCTCATATCAATATTGCCGGCCGGTTTGGCGGTTTTCCCCTGGAACAGATCAGTCAATGCCGGCATCCCGGTCCATTCACCCCGGCTGGTAAAAGTCAGCTTGGGGGAGTCGATTTGAATCGATTCCACCACGAGTTTTTTTCCAACGAGCCGGATGTTTCCATCGATATCAACGGGACCGGGCGGCATGGATTTTAAATACGGGGGATCGTTCAGGCCCCGACTCTGGAAAATTAAAGTGCCGGATGGCGCCTTCCAGGTGCCGGTCATCTGCAATTTGCCCTCAAGGTCGCCATCCGAAGGTATGTAGTCGGGGAAAAAACCAGCCGTATGCAGCCAGATCAGGGATGGATATTCGGGCATCAATGGAGAGTGGACCCGGCCTCAGAAGTGGCTTTTCAAAAAAATTTACCGGAATGGTGCCTGTGACGGTAATCTGTTGTCCCGGCCGGTCCTGCCATTGGAACTGTCGGATAAGTAGGCCGTCTTTTGTGTAGGCGAGATCGAAGCGGCCGGACAGGGAAATATGATCTTTGGGGCTGTCAAGCTTTGCCAGATCGCCGACCACGGTTAAAGAAGGGTTGTCCATGCTACCGCTAAGACGGATGCGTGCATTCAGTCCGCTGAATCGTATGCGGTCGGTCACAAAGGATTCGAACCAGCCGTGGCTGCCGAAGTCGGAGACGACGAGATCAAAATCAGCCTTTCTACGGGCGCTCAACGATCCCTTTAAGCGGAGGTCACCGCTGGGTCCGCTCAGGGAGATATCTTTCAAAGCGAGATCGCCGGCGCGTGAAAAATGAACATACCCCGGTTTGTTGAGGGTCATCAAAGCGTTCTGCCCGGAGAGGGTCAAGTCGGTAATTTTCAGATCGAAGTCCGCATCGGCCGGTCCCCGCAAAAGGTCTCCGACCAGCTTCGCTTCGCCGAATGTGGTATTTACCCTTGGCCAGACCAATATGGATCCGTCGCCCGGAGCTGTGCAACTTGAAGATTGCACTGGGAATCTTGAAATCATTGAGCTGCACCGCTTTGAGTGTAATATCGGCCCGGGCCTCCGGTTCCATGAAAGGCCCGGATATCTTGAGGTTTGCGCGGATGGAGGCGTTTATCGCCTGTTTTTGCGGCAACAGATTCTTTGTGTAAGCCGCTAAATCGGCAATGGCGATATCCAATTTAACATTTTCAAAAATCCGGGACTTGAGATCAAACGATCCCTTCAAGTCAACCCGATCCTTCGCCTGACGGAGTTTCAAAGTCTCGACCGTGATCTTTTGACCGTTTGAGTGCAGACGAATGTCGGCATTTCCGAATTGGTTTTCCTCAAAGCTGAGTTGCTGTGCCTTGATGTCGGCTGTGCCGGCGGGCATCGCCAGCGGACCGTTTATGGTGACTTTGCCGGCCAGACTGCCGCCGATTCGAGGTTTTCCCCGGGCCGGGTTCCAATTTTCAGGCCAGAATTTTTCAATATAGGAAGCCAGGTCGGACAGTCGAAACTCGAGTTGAACGTCCTCAAACTCCTGTTTCACAAAATGAAATCCGCCCCGGCCGGTGAGACGGTCTTTTCCCCGCAGCAGCGTTACCGATTCTATGACTGCCGCCTGAGAATCGACGTTTGCTTTTACCGTCAGATCGCCATAGGTCACATCCTTGAACGAAACCCCTTTGGCGGTTATGTTTGCCTTCCCGTCGGGAGCCCCAAAGGTGCCGGTTACCGTTATGTGACCGCGCACGGACCCGCCCAGTTTGGGAATTGCAAACAGACGGCCGAGCAGCTCCAGGTCAGGAAAATCAATATCCAGGGCGGCCTGGACAGCGGTATCGATAATAGGACGGCTCATTGACGGCAGTGCGATACGGGACGGTTCCAGGCGAATGTGTCCGCTTTCCGTAGTCAGGCTGCCCCCGGAGATAATAATGTCACCGCTGCCGATCTTCCCGTCAAGCATCAGTCTGTGTGCCGGTACCGCATCGATCCCAGCGGAAAGATCCACGCCCGCAAGGGAAAAGAAGGCGGGAACATCCCGGCAGTCAAAGGAAAAACCGCCCGCCAGGGTTTGTAAAATGCCCTCGACGTCGCCCGCGAACACTGCTTGCGAAGAGGAGCTGACATCTCGAAATTCAATGAAATTTCCTCCGGTTCGAAGATCGAGCTTATCCAGGCGTATCTTGCCGTCTTTTGCTGCGGCCTGCAAGTTCAGCTCGTCAGCCGCAAGCCCGTAAATGTTTCCCCGCTTCAATTGGAGATCCAGATCGGCAACAAGATCCTTCGGCTGTTCCAGCGGCATAACGATATCCGCCTCCATCGAAATTTTTCCTTCAAGCGCAAGCTTGTATGAAAAAACGGAGCAAATTTGCGCCAAATCGAGATGTTCCGCCTTGATTCGACCCAACAGATTAGAAGGACCCAGTTTTCCAGCGAGCGCTAATTGCCCGCCGGCCAGATAAAGCTTTGCTTCGAAGGGCATTGTCTCCGGCAAGGCCTTCAATTCTATTTTCACAAACTCCGCCAGCTCCGATCCGCCCAGCATCAACCGTTTGGCAATTATTTTCTCCGGGGAGTACTCGATTTCTGCAGAAACCGGTGTTTTGCCGGCTTTCAAATCCGGTTGAACCCAACTCCATTCCGAAACGCGAAGCTGAATAATGCTGGTCATCTTCCGGCGGGGGCGGGTTTCCAGTGCAATTCCCTTGAACGCCGTCTCAAAATCCGATCCCCGCAGAAATACGGATGTGTCGTCAACCCGAATTCGGGGAAGCAGCTCAGGTAAAAAAATCGATCCCACCGAATCTGCCTCCGTCTGGGCCGGCGGGTTAACGTCCTCACGCGACAAATCGAATTCCAGCCTGGCGGCCTCAAGCTCGATGGCGGCATCGCCCAAAAAAGCATTCAGGCCTTTCAAAATGGACAACAGGTTATAGGACACCCGCAGTCGCTTCAATTCCAATGAAACCAGGATACCGGCAGGCGCCGGCTTTAAGGTGGTGACATTGGCAACCTCGAAATCGGAAATATAAGACCCACCGATATTTCCGATGGCCACCTCCATACCGAGCTGGGCTTCGATGGAATTTTCCAGGAACCTTGTGATGTGGGGGAGCGATCAGAACACCGCGCAACAGGTATAGTGTGACAAGCAGGATGATACCTATCCCGGCAAGAATGACGGCCCCTTTAATTAATCGGTGGAAGATGAGTTTCAAAATCGTGTAGTCCTGACTTTTGACATCTCGGTTCGTTTTTTCTGACAACATGTTGTGAGAAACCGATGGTATTGTGCTGGAGAGACTCATCTCGCTGGGATGTCGTCCTCGTTCTCGTCCTCGATCCGGTTGGTAACGGGCTTCACCAGCTTCTATCTTTTCGATTACGAGAACGACGACGAGGACGAGAAACAATCCAATCGGCATTTCTGGCGTTTGCCACTTAAGTCTCTGCTCACAAATTGCCTCAAAGAGGCCACTTTTTCCGAGCGCAGTCTCGGAGAAAGCTTAGTAACTTACCATTTCATATCACCGGTTACTTTAAAACCAAAATAGCGCTCGGCATTATAATAACAAATGTCTCTGACCATGCTTCCCAGCAGTTCTAAGTCATCGGGCAATTCACCGCGCTCGACGTCCTTGCCCAGCAGATTGCATAATATTCGTCGAAAATACTCATGGCGCGGATAGGACAGAAAGCTGCGAGAGTCGGTCAGCATGCCGACAAACCGGCTGAGCAAGCCTGAGTTGGAAAGGGCATTGAGCTGGTGTTCAATGCCAAGCCGCTGATCATTGAACCACCAGGCGGCTCCGAACTGCATCTTGCCCGGCACCGTACCGTCCTGGAAATTACCGATCATGGCGGCCAGCATTTCATAATCCCCGGGGTTTATACTATAAATGATGGTTTTGGCCAGTTTGTTTGCCCGGTCCAGCCTGTCTAAAAAGGCGGCCAGCGGCCCGGCCATTTCAAAATCCCCCATGGTGTCGAAGCCCGTATCCGGCCCCAGCGTCTTTAGGGCACGCGAATTCACATTGCGCAGTGGCCCCAGGTGAAACTGCTGGACCCAATTTTTTTCCGCATCCATGCCGGCCAGCTCCAGCATCATGGCGGACTTGAACTGCAGGATTTCCGGCTGCCCGACAGTCTGTCCGCTGCGTACTTTTTCGAAAATTCGGGCGATGTCTGCGGCTGAAAAGTCCTCGGCGAAAGGCTGTTCAAGGCCGTGATCTGATAGACGGCAACCCATCCGGTGGAAAAAATCGTGCCGCTTCTGCAACGCCGCCAGGAAGGATTCGAAATCGGCGATGTTTATATCTGTGGCCCCTTCCAGTTGGTCAACCCACGGGTTGAAAGCCTCCGGTGTTTCCACCGCCATGGCCTTGTCCGGCCGGAAGGCCGGCAGGACCTTGATTTCAAAGCTTTGATCCTCAAGAAGTTTCCGGTGATGAGACAGGTCATCGACAGGATCATCAGTGGTACACAGCACCCTCACGTTCATTTTCTTTAAAATCTCACGGGTACTGAACGCTGGGGTCTGAAGCATCTGTCTCCCGGTTTCAAAAATTTCTCCAGCCGTGTCGGGACTCAAAAGCATATCGCTGATACCAAAGCAGCGTTTCAGTTCGAGGTGGGTCCAAAGATAGAGCGGATTGCGCAGTGTTTTAGGCACAGTCGCGGCCCAGGCTTGGAATTTTTCAAGATCCGTGGCATCTCCCGGTAATGTATTTTTCTGAAACGCCATCGGCACGCATGGCCCGCCATTTATAATGATCCCCGTTCAGCCAGATTTGGGTGAGATTCTCAAAGGTCCGGTCCTCTGCAATTTCCTGCACCGGCAGATGACAGTGATAATCAATGATCGGCATGTCCCTCGCGAAGTCATGATATAAGGCTTTAGCAGTCTCAGTTTGGAGTAAAAAATCTTCAGATAAGAATAGCTTCATGAAAGACCTCTCTTCAATCCATATTTACAACCACTTAACCAATCAACTAATCAACCAATCAACGATATCTGTATTTATTACAGGGAATAATCTTTTTCAATCATTATTGAGTATTGACTTGAAATCAAAAGCAAACTATTTTTTATCCTCCAAGGGGCTTCGCCTCAATTGGCCTCCGGCCCGTAGGATAGCGTCTACGCCTCGGAGAAAATCATGGGTTCTGGCCTCCGGCTCGGAGAGGATAGTGGAATGGTGGGTTTAGAGAATCAAAACGAATATAATTCGGATTGATTTTTCGTAATAATAGTGTATTTTCCGGGGCGAAAGCAGAAAATGGATATCTGACGGGCATCATCATAAAATGTGGCTACAACATTTTTTGTAGAATAGATCTTTTTCCGCTTTTTATACCCAGCATTCCAGCATTCCACTATTCCATCATTCCATGTGCCTTGCCGACAGAATGATTGCAAAAAATACCGTTATTCCAATGACTTGTCAAAATTACAAGACATAATCTATCTGGAGGTATATAAATGGAGATCAAGATTGCAGTTGTGCCGGTAGCCGGCCTGGGCACACGGCTTTTGCCGGCCACCAAATCCCAGCCAAAGGAGATGCTGCCGGTTGGTCGCAAACCGGTGGTACAGTATGTGGTGGAAGAATTGGCGCACGTCGGCATGCAGCGCATATTGTTTATTACCGGTCCCGGTAAAGCTTCAATCGAAAATCATTTCGATCTTGATAATGAGCTGATTCAGAGTTTACGGCAAAACGGCAAGGAAGATTTACTGGCTGAACTCAGCTTTGAACGTGCGCCGCTTCAATATTTCTACACCCGGCAGCGCCGGCAATTGGGTCTGGGACATGCTGTCGCCTGCGCTCAGCCCTTTGTCGGCAATCAGCCATTTGCCGTTGCGTTGGGCGACTCCATTATTGGACTGAATGCCCGAAGTGACGTTCTGGGACGTATGACCCAATGTTTTTTGGAAAAGAAAGCCGAAGCGGTGATTGCATTTACCGAGGTGGCCCGCGACAGGGTGTCCCATTACGGCGTCGCCAAGCCCAAAGAGGACGGTGACGAATTCGAACTTGAAGATGTCATCGAAAAACCGGGGGTTGATGAGGCGCCCAGCAACCTGGTGATTTCAGCGCGATATATTTTTGCCCCCAGCATCTTTGAAGCCCTCAAGCAGATCCAACCCGGCGCAGGAGGTGAATATCAGCTAACCGATGCAATTCGTCTGGTTATCCAGGGGGGTGGGAAAGTGTATGGTGTGCGGCTGGGTGCGAATGAACGTCGCTATGATGTCGGAAATTTTGACTCGTATTTCCGCGCATTTGTAGAGTTTGCCCTGGCAGACGAAAAATGTGGCCCTTCGCTTCGATCATATTTGAAAAGTCACCTGTAGGCCCGGAGGGCTGGGAAGCTATGAAGGTGGGAAGTTTGGAATGCGGAAGTGGGAATGCGGAATGCGGATGTAGAGAGGGGAAGATAGGGGTTGGGAAGGTGAGAGGATGAGAAGCTCGGAAGCTCACAATCAACGAAATCAACCCAGTCAACCTAATCAACTTAATCAACCAATCAACTCAATCAACCAATCAACTCAATCAACTCAATCAACCAATCAACTTAATAAACTTAATCAGCCAGTTAACTTAATCAACTTAATTAACTCTATCAACTAATTCCCCAGTCAACTTAATAGACCTAATCACCCAATCAACCAGTCAACTGGGAACCATATGGATATCATCCGCAAACGCGCCTATGCCCGGGCCGGGCTTCTGGGTAATCCGTCCGACGGCTACCACGGCAAAACCAT
>PVMK01118238.1_pt1 | contig 14023 bp, 15 predicted proteins | sample 1853481 | NCBI WGS metagenome assembly PVMK01 (sample SAMN08533507, study PRJNA380276) | Marine sediment metagenome, whole genome shotgun sequencing project. | reverse complement strand
TTCGGAGAAAAGGAGAACCCATGATTTATGTAATCAGAATGCTGACGGACTGTGATCCGAAAAAAATGTGGGCGTCCATTATCGAACAAAAAGAATCGCTTCAGCACACGCTGGTGAACAAAGGACAGCTGATGTACCTGTCCAAGCGGGCGGACCACAATGAAGTCAACCTTTTTGTACATTCTTTCGACTCAAACATTCTTACCGACTTACTGATTAACTACCTGGGCGTCATCAGGGAAGTGTCGGATATCAGCATCTACCAGCTTTTCCGGCCCCGCTTTTTCCCCATACCCAAAGATAACTCCGACATGAAACACTGTATTGTCGATATCAAGGTAAAGCCGCAGCACCTTACGGAGATCTATAAGAAATTACTCAATCCCAACGTGCCGGAAGGAATCAGAAAAGTCTATTATGCGTTTGTTTTTCAGCAAAATGGCGGGAATATGCAATATTCGCTTCTAGCTAATGACGAGGATAAGATGCAAAAATTTGTGACAGAAAATATTTGCGCCATTGAAGGAGTTATTCGGACAGAAATTTACATGATCGAAAAAACCAAGCCATTTATATCTTACAAGGAATGGATGGAATATACAAAAATCGCCAATTTGATACCGGCCTGGAATCGATACATGGAAAATCATTTTTCCTTTGAAAATTGATAAAGGTGGATGGATAAGACACGTTGTTTCAGATAGAACTTAATACTTCACAAACAACACCTTCAATGGCATCAATTTTCAACTTATGCGACATTATTTTCCGAAGCCGGACAAACCCAGGAGACGCGACATGGCAAACAATGAGAATATCTGGATGGAGCGTTTGAGCCAGATGACAGAATCCAGCAGCCTGGTGGATTCCTCGCTCTATGCAAAGTACGACGTGAAGAGAGGACTCCGCGACTTATCGGGAAAGGGTGTGTTAGCAGGGCTGACACAGATTGGAGAGGTTCAAGCGCATACAATTGGGCCGGATGAGTCAATGCCAGGGCCGGGACGCCTGATTTATCGGGGCATCGACATCACGGAAATTGTTCAAGGGTTTCTGACTGAAGGTCGGAAGGGATTCGAGGAAACGTGTTATTTGCTGCTTTTCGGGGAACTGCCGAATCACACGGAACTCGAACAATTTGAACAGCTTCTTGTTTTAAACCGGAGCCTGCCTAAAGATTTTGTGCATGACTCGATTCTAAAGCTGTGTAGCCGTGACGTGATGAATGGTTTGACACAGAGTGTGTTGGCGCTGTACGTGTTTGACGACCGGGCAGATGATACGGACATTCCAAACGTACTGCAGCAATGCCTCCGGCTGATCGCTTCCTTTCCCCTGCTGGCGGCATACAACTATCAGGCGTATGCATATCACTATGCGAAGAAAAGCCTGGTAATTCACAGCGCGAACCCGGAGTTGGGTACGGCAGCAAATTTCCTTCACATGTTGAGGGATGACAGCCAGTACACACCGTTAGAAGCGCAAATCCTGGATTTGGTGCTGGTACTTCATGCGGAGCACGGCGGAGGTAACAACTCGTCGTTTACGACGCATGTGGTCTCATCAAGTGGGACGGACACATATTCGGCGATTGCGGCTGCGCTCGGTTCGCTGAAGGGTCCGCGTCACGGGGGAGCGAACATCAAGGTGTTTCAGATGTTCGAGGAGCTGAAGCGGGATGTCAAAGACTGGGATGATAATTCCCAGATTGAGAACTACCTGTTGAAGCTACTGAATAAAGAAGCTTTTGACCACAGCGGTCTGATTTACGGCATCGGCCATGCGGTGTACTCGGTTTCGGATCCACGCACGCTGATTCTCAGAGATCAGGTGCAGAAGTTGGCACGTCAGAAGGGGCGGGTGGACGAATACAGACTGTATGAGAAGGTAGAGCTTCTGGCCCCAGAGGTGATCAGCACAAAGCGCAAGATGTACAAGAGCGTCAGCGCCAATGTGGATTTTTACTCGGGGCTTCTGTACAGCCTGCTTGAGATTCCGCCGCAGTTGTTCACGCCACTGTTCGCGATGGCCCGGATAGTGGGGTGGAGTGCGCATCGGATCGAAGAACTGGCGTGCGGGGGCAAGATTATCCGACCGGCATACAAAAGCGTGGCGGCTCGTCGGCATTATGAGGCGCTGGGAGAACGCAAGAACTGAAGCATGCTGACCAGAGGCACAGGCGATATCTGTGACGGTATTCCCGGACCTGGTGATTACGGTCAATCATCCTGTGAGCTGGGATGCTAACTTAACGTTAAATTTTAAGACTATCCGGAGTAACCTGGTCAACATTTGGTCAACAAACTGTAGAAAACATCTCTCACTTTACCCCAACATAGTTTCAGTTACCTGGTCTGGTTAAATAATCATATGCTTTTGAAAGCGTTTTATTTTTTGGTTTCTCCTGGGGCACTTAGAGATACCGAGATGTACTACAGTCGGATAAGAAGTAGATTCAAAATCCCCCGGATGAATTTCCTTGAGAGTTCAAGTCTCTCCGTCGGTACCAGAAAAAACGAGGAGTTCTCCGCCACGGACAGCCCCTTTTTTTTATGGAAGATTGCTTGACCAGAAATTAAGTTGTTTCATATGAAATGATTTTAAGGAGGGCTGGTTTTTCTAAAACATCAGGACTGTGAATGCTGCAGTAAGTTTAAGTAATTTTCCATATCAAAATCAATCAACTCCATACCAACGGCATAATTAAACAGGTTTCCTTCTTTGAGTTTGCGGGACCATTTCACAACCCCCTGAGCCGTGGTGGATCTTGGTGCTGTCTCAAGGTTTACGCGAAGCTTTTGGCCGAGACGAACCTTTTCTAGATTAAGCAGAAAACCAAGTCCCTTATCGCTAAAGTCCATGAGTATACAATCACCGGCATTGTCTGTTTCAATGCTGGCACTGGTCTGAATTGAAGTGCGTTCCTGTTTCCGGGTATCCCTGTTTATCATTTGTCTCCTTTATTGCCTGGATTGGTTGCTGGTTTTGTTAGTATTAATACTATATGTTGTTTAATGATAAACTTTTCGGACAATATTTTGTTTTCTAAATAGATAAATTTAATTTCAATTAAAAAAATTATACATCTTGCGCAACCCACAGACAAACAACAAGACCTATGCTTTTGCAGGTTAAATTGAACTATCGCCGCCTACAAGCCGGTGGATTCAGTCTTCAACTGGAGAGGGCTAAAGAAAAACAAATAATTCCAGAACTTCTCCAAGGGGTAAATACCCTTTAGTAGTCGATACCTCCTTAGCCGTAAATATTCTTCGTCTAAAGCCGAGGGTTTTAACCCCCGAAGGAAACAATAAAAATATGTTTTTTTCAGACTATCTTTTATTGATTCAATATAAAAACGTATCCTTCTTCAGGCCTGTAGTCAGAAATATCAAAGTGAAATGAATTCAAAAGACTGGGAGCAGAAAGGCACTATAATTAATAAAAAATAATCTGCAAAAAACCAAAATAAAATCCAGGCCAGGTGAGTCCGGGTTTTTACTTTCTGTTACTAGAAAACTTCTTTCCACTCTTTTTGCTTTTTCCCCCACCATAATACAAAGCCTAAAAAACCTGAACAGGGCATCAGCTTTTGCCTATAAGCTAGAGATTTACCTTTTTTGCAAATTATGCTATTTATTATAGTTAACCTGAGCAGGCATAGAAACAACTCTAAAAAACCCATTTCAACGAGAAAAAGATGAGCATACAAATACTTTCGCCCCTTAACAATCCTGACGAGGTGCTGCCCTTAATAGAACAGGGTGCCGGACGCATTTTACTGCGGTCTGCTGCCTGCAAAGTGGCGACAGAACTATACTGTTGCTGCCTCTCTTAACCGGAGACAGGAAGACAACCCCATTATCTGCACCAGCCCGCACATGACCACTTTTGAAGAACTTGAAAAAAGCGTGTCCCTGGCAAAGAACAGTTCTGTGCCTGTCTTTCTCACCTTAAACGAGCACTATTACAGCAATCCCCAGTATGAGTTCCTCACTGAATATATTGAAAGCGCCTTAAAAGCAGGCGTGGCCGGTTTTATCGTAGGTGATATTGGTATGATGATCACCATCCTTGAAATGGACAAGTCCGCCAAGATCCATGTAAGTACCGCGGGAACCGCATTTAATTCTGAATCCGTCCATTTTTACCGTGATCTTGGCGCCTCCAGGGTCATTCTTCCAAGACATCTGTCTTTAGAGGAAATCGGGGAAATTGCGGAAAATTCAAAAGATGTTGAACTAGAGGCCTTTATCCTTAATTCAAGGTGTGCAAATGTTGACGGGTTCTGTACTTTCCAGCACGGCCTGGCAGACTTTATCCCGGAAAAAGATCAAAAGAAAAATTTTGAAAATGCCTGCATGGTCCTTTATAACATAAGCGCTGACGTCAGGGGCGCAAGCGAAGAGGAAGCAGAAGAGATTCTGGAAAAAAAGATCTCGTGGGAAAGACAGCATTTCTGGTCCGCAATGCACATAGATGACCGGCCCTGCGGGGCATGTGCACTTTATGATTTTGAGGAGATGGGCCTTGCCGGAGTAAAGATCGTGGGCAGGCAGAATAAAACAGAGAAAAAGATAAAAGATGTAAAAGTTCTTAAACAAGCTTAAGAAATATATTAAAGAGGAAAAACCAGGCAAACAGGAATACCGGAAATACAGTAAGGAAATGTACCAGCAGATGTATGACAGCCCCTGTCTTATTTTTAAGTGCTACTATCCATCTGTAATGGAAAACAGCTAAACAGAGCGATGAAAAAAGCCCTCATATTTAAAAGCCTGTAAAGACAAAAGCCTTGAGCAGAAGATAAACGCTGCTTTAGCTATGCTTGAGTCCTGCGAGCTCTGCCCCAGAAAATGCCGGGTCAACCGTCTCGAAAATGAAAAAGGCTTTTGTCAGACCGGGCGGCATGCACTTGTGGCAAGTTTTGCCCCTCATTTTGGAGAAGAAGCGTCACTGGTTGGAAGATATGGGTCTGGGACCATTTTTTTTAACGGCTGCAACCTTATGTGTGCTTTTTGCCAGAACTATAATATCAGCCATGAAATTAACGGGGAAGAAATAGAAGCGTCTAAACTGGCTGACATCATGCTGTCTCTGCAGGAGCAGAAGGTGCACAACATTAACTTTGTCAGCCCGACCCATGTTGTCCCTCAGATACTCGAGGCCCTTCCCTCTGCTATTGAAAAAGGCTTAAACGTTCCTCTCGTATATAATTCCGGAGGCTATGACAGCGCTGACACTTTAAAACTTCTTGATAAAATCTTTGATATTTATTTGCCTGATTTTAAATTTTCCAGTGACCTTTCCGCAACCTTTTATTGTAAAGCCCCGGATTATCCTGTGGTGGTCAAAAACGCCCTGAAAGAGATGCACAGACAGGTGGGAGATCTGGTGTTTGATGAGAACCACCGTGCAATAAAAGGTCTGATTGTGAGACACCTTGTTATGCCTGAGCATGTTGCAGGAACAAAAGATGCCATGAACTTTATTGCAAATGAAATCTCAGAAAACACCTATGTTAATATAATGGACCAGTATCATCCCTGCGGAGACATAAGCGACTTCCCTGAAATTGCCCGGAAAATAACTTCTGAAGAATTTCAGGAAGCTCTTGATGATGCCAAAGCAGAAGGCATTACAAGACTTGACAACCGCAAAAGAGATTTTCTTTTTCAGTGGAGATAACCTTTGATCCAGCCTCCAGCCTAACAGCATACTGAGACTTTCAGATGTTTTATTACTCATTTAATAATTACCTTAAAGAACGGTTTGGCGAAAGGGTTCAGAAAATCACCCTTGATGCAGGCATGACCTGTCCGAACAGGGACGGCACCAAAGGTGTGGGCGGCTGTATTTACTGCGACTCAAGAGGTTCTGGTAATGACGGAAGCAGAAAACATCCTGACATTAAAACCCAGGTTGTTACGGGAAAGAATTTTCTTTCAAAACGTTATAAAGCCAAAAAATTTATTGCTTATTTCCAGTCATACAGCAACACCTATGCTTCTCCTGAAAAGCTAAAGACATTGTATGACCAGGCCGTTAATGTTTCGGACGTTGTGGGACTTTCAGTTGCCACCCGGCCTGACTGCTTAACAGAAGAAGTGCTTGAGATTATTTCCAGTTATAGTGACAAGCTGATGGTATGGCTGGAACTGGGGATGCAGACCTCATGTGATGCAACCTTAAAACGAATTAACCGGGGTCATACTTATAATGAATTTGTAAACGGTTTTAAGCTTGCCAGAAAATACCCTGTTCAAATTTGTGTTCATACAATTATCGGACTTCCCGGCGAATCTAAAAAAGAAATGCTTGTTACGGTAAAAGAACTTGCGGAACTTAAACCTGACGGCGTGAAGATACACTCTCTTTATGTTTCAAAAAACACAGAACTTGAAAACATGTATCACAGGAAAGAGTTTGTTCCTCTTTCACAGCAGGAGTTTGTAAGTATCGCCTGTGATTATCTTGAACTCCTTCCAGAAAAAACTGTGATTCACCGCCTGACCGGAGATCCTGCCCCGGATGAGCTTGTTGCCCCGCAGTGGACCCTTGACAAGAACCAGACACTTAAGCTAATAGAAGAAGAGATGAATAAAAGACAAAGCAGGCAGAGAAAGCTGTAGATATTGTTTTTTAAAACTGCTTTTGTCTTTGGCGGTTCATGCTTAATTTTACCTGAAATACAGCCTTAGTAAAAAGCTTTGTTGCCTTCCCCTCAGGACATGTGATAAGATTTTAACTTAACTATTCAAAAGGAGAAACAATGGCAGATACAGACCAGAATCAGGAACAAGAACTTGTTTTTGACAAAAGCAACCTTTATAAGGAAAAGACCTATACAGATCTTAAAACAGGTTCAATAAAACAGCTTACCCCGGTTAAAGCAGACGGCTCAAAGGATGAAAGCCGCACCCCCATGTTCATGGGACAGACACAGATGATGTCTCCTTCAGGACCGCTTCCAATCCAGTGCATGATAGAAGCAAACAACCTTGAAGAGGCTGCTGATAAATTTCCAGAAGCTATAAACGCCACGGTGGAAAGAATTATTGAAGAAGCTAAAAAATCCAGACAGGAAGAAGCCTCCCGCATCGTTGTTCCCGGACAGGACGCAGGAAGCAAGATCATTACCTAGAACCCTGCTGCATTTTTACAGAAAAGACAAACACCCTGAGCCCCTGCAAAAGGCCGGGGTGTTTCTGGTTTTTAATAATATTTTCATTCATCTGCACCTTCTTTTCTCCTTGTTTTTTTCTTTTTGAAAGTCTATATCAAACTATAGAGAAATTTAATATTTTAAAAGGAAATTATATGGATATGTTAAATCTTATCAAATCCCGCAGATCTATCCGGACGTTTGAAAAAAGGATGCCTGAAAAAGAGTTTGTTATGAAGTGTATTGAAGCCGCCACCTGGGCGCCAAGCGCCACCAATCAGCAGCCGTGGGAGTTTATTGTTCTTACCGGAACAGCGCTTGAAAAGGTAAATGCGATTAATCAGGAAAACTTTGCTGAACGAATGCAGTACCTGGATCCTTTTAGCGGACTGCCTGAAGAGTATAGAAAACGTCAGCAGGATATTTTCAGGGCAAATATGGAGGCAGCTGAAAAAGACGGTTTTGATCCTAAAGATTATCTTGAAAAAAACCTGCGTTTTTGTGACGCGCCTGCTGCAGTATATTTTGTGACCCACAAAAGAGATGACAATCAATATGTTTTAAGCAATGCCGCAGCGATTGAAAATTTTCTTCTTGCTGCAACAGCCCAGGGGCTGGGTACCTGCTGGCTTTCGGTGGTTATTGTGTGTCAGCAGGACATCAAAGAACACCTGGGTATTTCACCTGAGAAAGAACTTATTGCCGGAATCGCTGTAGGTTATCCGGTTGTAGATTCTGCCTTTAATACCTTTGAGCGGACCCGGGTTCCGGCTGAGCAAATTACAAGCTGGCTTGAGTGACGGCGGAAGGAGGAGTGCGAAATAATTTTAACAAGAATCAATTGAAGGATCGTATGGTGACAAAAAATACGGATGGTTTGTTGACAGATCTTTACCAGCTAACCATGGCTTATGGATACTGGAAGCTTGGCATGGAGCGGCAAAAGTCGGTCTTTCATTCTTTTTTTCGCAGACTGCCTTTTAATGGCGGTTTTTCTGTTTTTTGCGGACTTGACCCGTTCATTGAATTTACAGAAAATTTCGGCTTTACTGAAGATGACCTGAGCTACCTTGCGGAACTTAAGGGAAATGATGGAAAACCGCTTTTTGAAGAAGGATTCCTTTCCTTTCTTAAAACAATAAAATTGACTTGTGATATTGATGCCGTAAAAGAAGGTTCTCTGGTTTTTCCCTACGAACCCCTGGTGAGAATAACCGGACCGCTTATTCAGTGCCAGCTCCTTGAAACACCGCTGTTAAACTTCATCAACTTTCAAACCCTTATTGCCACCAAAGCCGCACGGGTCTGCGCGGCAGCCAAGGGAGACCCGGTCCTTGAATTCGGACTTAGACGCGCCCATGGAAGAGACGGAGCGCTTTCAGCAAGCCGGGCGGCCTATGTCGGCGGATGCGCTGCGACTTCAAATGTCCTTGCCGGAAAAACCTTTGGCATTCCGGTCAAAGGAACCATTGCGCACAGCTGGGTGATGGCATTTGAGGATGAGCTGGAGGCCTTCAAGGAATATGCCGGCGTTCTTCCAAACAACAGCATTCTTCTGGTAGACACCTATTCTACCCTTGACGGCGTAAGAAAGAGTGTTGTGGTTGGAAAAGAGCTCAAAGCAAAAGGATATCAATTTGACGGAATAAGAATAGATTCAGGTGATCTTTTTGATCTTGCAAAACAGGCGCGAAAGATCCTTGATGAAAACGGTCTTAAAGATGCAAAGATTGTTGCAAGCAATGATCTTGACGAATACCAGATAGAAAAACTAAAAAAAGATCAGGCTCCGATTGATATCTGGGGCGTGGGAACACGGCTGGTGACAGCCTATGACCAGCCTGCTCATGACGGAGTGTATAAGCTTTCTGCCATACAAAAAAAAGACGGGGTGTGGAAACAGGTTATAAAGCTTTCAGAACAGACTGAAAAGACAACTATTCCTGGGGTTCAGCAGGTCAGGCGTTACACACATAAGGGAAAAAATATCGCGGATGTTATTTATGATGAAGAAGAAGGTTTGAAAAGCAGCACAATGTTTTTGCTGTCAGAAGAACTTAAGGAAAAAACAGTTTCAGAAGACACAGATTATTCTGACCTGCTTGTTCCAATCGTGCGGGAAGGAAGGGTTGCAGGCTCCCGGCCTTCTCTGACTGACATTCGAGAGAGAGTTAAGGAAGAATTGAGCAGCTTTGATCCGGATATCTTAAGCCTTAAGCAATCATACAATTATCCTGTGGGTTTGGAAAAGTCTCTTTACAAAAAGAGGGTGGAACTGATTGAACGGCTTAAAAAAAAGCAGGTTCATTGATGAAAGCGCTTATTATAGTAGACTTACAGAATGATTTTTTACCTGGGGGTATGCTTGCTGTGCCAAAGGGGGATGAAATTGTTCCAATTATTAACCAACTGCAGCAAAAATTTGAATTAATTGTTGCGACCCAGGACTGGCATCCAAAGGAGCATGGGAGTTTTGCCGATGTCCATGATAAAAAACCGGGTGAGACCATACTGCTCCACAAGATAAAACAGACCCTGTGGCCAAGGCATTGTGTTCAGGACTCTTCTGGCGCAGCACTTTTTCCAGGTCTTGATATGTCTCGGGTTTCTAAAATTATTAGAAAGGGGTCGAACAAACAGGTCGACAGTTACAGCTGTTTTTTTGACAATGATCATAAAAGTTCAACCGGACTGGAGATTTTTTTAAAAAAAAACAAAGCAACAGATGTTTTTTATTGCTGGTCTTGCCACGGATTACTGTGTAAAATATTCTGTTCTTGATGCCTGCCGGCTTGGCTTTAACACTTTTGTGATAAAAGACGCGGTCCGGGGAATTGATCTTAATCCGGGAGATATTGAAAAAGCGTTTAAAGAAATGAAAAATGCCGGGGCAAAGACAATAGAGAGTTCTGTTATAGTTCGGAACTAACTGATTGTGGAATTTGGAATGCTGAACAAGTTTAATAAAGATTAGTTGATTGCGGAATAAACCTGAAAAGACTTAATTAGAAATTATTATGGCAACGGAAAAAACATACACTCTGGTAGCTATTTGTGCTTCAGGCCTTGAAGGGCTTGTGGCGGAAGAAATATCTTTGTTTAAAGCAAAAAAGGTAAAAACCCTGCCGGGCGCGGTAAGTTTTGAAGGCCCGCTTGAAACTGCATACAGCATGTGTCTCTGGTCAAGGTTTGCAAGCCGAATTCTTTTAAATCTGTTAGAGTTTGATGCTCCGGACACAGACAGTCTGTATAAGGGAGCTGGCAAAATCAACTGGGATGAGCACCTAGGTCTCGATTCTTCTTTTGCCGTAGACTGCACTGCGGTTAATTCGAAGGTAGGAAACAGTAAGTTTGCTGCGCTTCGAATTAAAGATGCTGTGGCAGACTGGTTCAGTGAACGATATAATAAAAGACCTGATGTAGAGATCCGCCGACCAAATGTCAGAATCAGTCTATTTTTAAACGGTGAAAAAGCAACCATAAGTATTGATCTTTCAGGAGAGAGTCTGCATCGCAGGGGATACCGGAGCGCAACCGGCAAAGCGCCGCTTAAAGAGACCCTGGCTGCGGCAATCGTTCATCTTTCCGGATGGAATAAAGACCTGGGGTCAAGAACCATGTTCCTTGATCCGATGTGCGGTTCGGGCACGCTTCTAATTGAAGCGGCGCTTATTTACGGAGATGTTGCTCCCGGTCTGGGAAGAAACTATTTTGGCTTTCTCAAATGGAAAGGACATGACTGTAAAATTTGGGACTGCCTTGTGTCTGATGCGATTAAAAGAGAAGAAAACGGCCAGAAAAAACCCTGGCCAAGAATTCTTGGTTATGATTATGACCGTGGTACTGTCAGGGCTGCCATTGAAAATATTGAAAAGGCCGGACTTACCGGCAGGGTTCACGCGGAAACCCAGGAGATTGCTATCCTGGAAAATCCGATCATAAAAACAAGAAAAGATGAAACAGGAATATTTGTGGTCAACCCCCCTTACGGTGAGAGACTGGCTGAAATAAATGAGGCAAAGTATCTTTACAAATGTATCGGCCGGAAATTAAAAGAAAAATTTTCCGGCTGGCAGGCCTCAATATTTACAGCTAATCCCGACCTTGCTGATGTTTTCGGTCTGAAGTCAAAAAAAAGATATAAACTTTATAATGGTCCGATTGCCTGTCAGCTGCTGTGTTTTGATCTTCAGGAAGAAACAGAAGATCAAAAGGAAACCGGCTGGAGCCTGCGCGAAAGTCCTTCGCAGGAAGAAGCAAAGGACTTTTTTAACCGGCTGCGAAAGAATTTAAAGCCGTTGTTAAAAAGAGCAAAAAAAGAAGGGGTTTCCTGCTTTCGTATCTATGATGCTGACATGCCGGAATATAATATGGCCATTGATCTTTACGGCTACTGGGTGCATGTTCAGGAATATGCACCGCCGAAAACAATTGAGCCGGAGAAAGCGGCTAAACGGCTAAAAGATGCAGTAACGGTTATTCAGGATCTTCTCGGGGTTAAAAGAAACAGGATCTTTGTAAAGGTCAGGCAGCAGCAGAAGGGGAGGAGCCAGTATCAGAAAAAAGCCGACACAGGCAGGCTTTATGAAGTTAGAGAGGGAAACTGCCGCTTTTTAATAAATATGACAGATTATCTGGATACCGGTCTTTTTCTGGATCACCGGATTACCCGAAAAAGGATACAGGAAAACGCAGAAAAAAAACGTTTTCTTAATCTTTACGGATATACCGGAACAGCAACAGTGCATGCGGCCATGGGAGGAGCAAACCAGATGACCACGGTAGACCTCTCCCCGGTTTATCTAAGCTGGGCAAAAAACAATATGGCCTTAAACGGCTTTGGCAGTGATAATCACAGGACCATACGCGCAGACTGTATGAAATGGCTTTCAGAGTCAAAAGATAAGTTTGATCTGATTTTTGTTGACCCGCCCACTTTTTCAAATTCGAAGAGCACGGGCATTATCTTTGATGTACAAAAGGACCATGCGGAGCTTATTCATCGTGCCATGAGACGGCTTGAGAAAGACGGTCTGCTTATCTTTTCAACCAACTTCAGGCGCTTTAAGCTGGACAGTGGAAAACTGGCTAAGTTTAATGTGAAAGAGATTACGGCAGAAACCATCCCCTTTGATTTTGAACGTAACCCGCACGCGCATATGTGCTGGGAAATAAGATGGTAATGTAAAGGAGTCAAATGTTCCGGTGAAAAGATAACTGTAAAAGTTTGGGCTTGATCAGACAGCCCTTGCAGCAGAGCTCAAATTTCCCCTGACATCAATTCATTATTCTATGCAGCAATCCTGGAACTTAAAAAATAAATAATTCATATTACCAAAGGTTATGAGGACTCTGGCAACAATCAAGAGTATGGTACGTAATGTTGACTTTAGGTTTTGTTAAGGTTACGAATGGTTATGTTTACCGGAGGCTTTGTTTACTTCACCATGACACCCGCTTTCCCCCTTAATGTCAGCATGTAATTCTTTCACATAGTGTGTGAATATGATTTGAATGTTATTATTTGTTGACTTAAGTCAAAGACATTGAAAATTGGATTTAGTAATTTCAAAATAGACAATTGTGACTTTCTTTGATTTAAAATTTTAATTGTCTCAACAAATAATTTATGTTTTTGCATTTTTTTCGGTAAATATTGAAAACGTTCATCCTCCGAAATAATGAGAAAATATGGCATGAAAAATACCTTTACGATTCTTATTTCTTTAATTTCATCCCACCGGATAAATTCCCACTTATAAGGAATGGAAAGGAACTGACTTGGAGAACTAATACCATTGTCATAAATCTTAATCTTGAAATTATATGTGCCTGCTATTGCCAATAAAAAAGTGAATGGAATTACAACCGATTCAAAAATGGCAACCCCGAGAATACCTTTCAAAGTAAATCCATATTTCAGTGCAATGGCAATGCAAAGAAATAGGCCGGCAATGATGCATAGGCTTAGAGTATATTTTAAATTTTCAATTAAATTTGGATAAAATGTTGCTTTAGGCTTTTCCATTATATTGACCTAACTGAAATCACTGAGTTTTCTGGAGCGCAAGCGTAAGAAAATTCCAGTGCATTGATTTGTTAGATATTTTTATATTTTCCTATATTTCGTTTTTTAGGATTACTTCTTCTTTTTTTCTTTACAAGAATTTTTATTTATTCCATCTATGTCTATTTTGAATTAGTGTCCCATCGGATAAAAACTTTATTATCCATGAATAACTTGGAATAATCCCATTAGTTTTATAGGTCACTTGCCAATAGGAGCCTTGTTGCTTTGCTTTCATTACATTTTTTTCGAATATTTTTTTCGAATCAAGACCGTTTTTGTATCGAGCTTTATAAAATTTAATATCTCCCTTTGGACTTTTATATCGAGAACATACTGTCCACCCTCTTATCATGTCGTGATCACGTGAAAGATTACTAAAAACATTCAACGCGTCATTGTATGGCATTAAACCTTTTGCAAATTCTATTGCTTCTCGTGGGTTATCTATTGGTATTTCTATTACATATGAAGTATTGATTTCTTCTAAAGTATAAGTAGCAGATTTAGTATTTGAACATGATAAAGAGAAAAAGGCTAAAAATATACCTAATATAAATTTTAAACATTTCATTTTTATTTCTCATTCCATCTAACTTATATATTAGATAGACTCTACGTTTTGTTGGGATCTTGGTTTTTCAATCACAACCAAGATAATATTAATTACATTTTTTAGCAATCTATCTTGCTAGTTCTATCATAAGTATAAATATCCCTTCTTAAGGAGATTCTACATAAGTATATGTTTTAGTTATTTTGTCTATACGAACGAACATTAAAACTATAAT
>PVMK01148253.1_pt1 | contig 14029 bp, 20 predicted proteins | sample 1853481 | NCBI WGS metagenome assembly PVMK01 (sample SAMN08533507, study PRJNA380276) | Marine sediment metagenome, whole genome shotgun sequencing project. | reverse complement strand
CCGGATCATCCGGAACTGCAGCGCCGGGGCATATGCGTATCGACTTGCCGCTATCTTGGATGTGGCTTTCTACCTCAACGGGGGCAGGCAAAGGCCGGCTCCCCTCTCAACGGCCGACTGGTGTTCCAGATCCGTGGTGTGCGAGAAAATGGTCGGAACCTTCATCCGGTTATTCTCAGCCACACCGGACGGGCACTAAGCCGGAACAAGAAGACTGCGATGGAAAATACTGGAGTTATCCGTTCCGCAAAGGGCTGGAAATCTACAACCAGGATCAGCTTTTGCTGGATAAAGAGGCCCGGCTTCAGGCCGGCAAGTTTGGCCTGATACTTGTGGAAGGGTATTTTGATGTAGCCAAGTTGGTAGAGGCCGATTGCCGCAATGTCGGCGCGCTGATGGGCAACAGCATCTCGGCAGAGCAAATCGAGCGGATAGCGTGGATACGAAGCCGGCTGGGGTTGCCTTATATCCTGTTGTTCTTGGACCGGGACCGGGCCGGACAGGAAGCTGCCGGCAAGGTACAGGAGCGCCTCGGGCACCACAGCCTGGCTGTGACCGTGTTTGACTGGATCAAAAGGTAATTTTGAATGGTCAAACAGCCGAACCGATCCCCGAGTCTATCCAGGACCCGGCGGACATGTCGGTGGACCAGCTTCGCGCACTGCGCAGGCAAGGGATTATATAAAATGACTGAATCATCGGATGAAAAAGGCAATAAGGAGGTAAATCCATGAACATGGCTCTATCTGAAATCGAAAAACATCTGAAAACTCTCCGCCTTCACGGCATGGGCAGCACGCTGCAGACTCGACTTACCCAGGCCAATCAAGGTGACTCTTTTGCAGAGGTGTTTGCCTGTCTGGTGCAGGATGAGTTGGATCACAGAAACTCCCGGCTGATTAACACCCGCTTCAAGGCTTCAGGCCTCAAAGAACGACCCACGCTGACGGAGTTTGATTGGGGCTTCAATCCGAAACTGCCCAAAAAGGAAATCTATGAACTGGTCAGCGGCAAGTTCATCCGAGACGGCCAAGACGCCCTGCTGATCGGATCACCGGGAACCGGAAAAAGCCATATCGCCAAAACAGTGGCCCATGGCGCCATTGAAACGGGCTACAAGGTTATGTATCGGGAAGCCCACACCTTCTTCGAGGATCTTTTCGAAGCTTTTCAACTCAAACGGACAAAGAAGGTCAACAAGCTCTTCTCCGAAGCCGACCTGTTGGTTATTGATGACCTGTTCCTTCGCAAGAAAATGCCGGAGCAAGCCGCCGACGATCTGCTGGATATCATCCTCACCCGCTACTCTTCCAGAAAAAGCACCGTGATCACCTCAAACCGTCCGCTGGAAGATTGGGGAAAGTTGCTGCGTGACAACGCCGCTTCTTCGGCTATTCTGGACCGTCTCCTTCACCGGGGTCACCTACTCCAGTTTGAAGGCAGAAGCTACCGTCTTAAGGAGGCTTCCATCCGGTTGACGGTACTCAAACAGAAACGCTCTGGATGAAAAAGGAAAAAAGTATGGATCTTTCAATCCAATATCGATAGACTTGTTTTGCTCTGTCGCTAAGGGGTAGGATCTCACCTCAGGTGGGGGATTTTGACCCGGCCACAAGTGGGGGATTTTGAAGTGGCCATCGGGGTTTAACATACTGGTTTAATTATAGATAGCAGATACATGCTATTTCCAGTTCGAGGGTATACGTTGGATACATGCAAATTTAAGCACCTAAATTCATAGCAGATACGCCAAACCTTAGAACTTTGTTATGCTATCCTCCCGCTACCAACCACGGTCGTTCTCGTTGACACATATCAATATACAATATATAGAACAAACCAAAATTCTCAGCACTTCACCTCCAATCAATATCAATCACGTGTACACCAGGTAAAAATTATGACAAGAACCATCGCAATAATCGCTCCAATGTTTGACGAAAAACAATACCATATGGATTTTAATTTGAGACTCAAGAAGGATAATCGTGAATTAACTCTTGGGGTGCTTTACGAATTAGCCAAAAATGAATACCAACCTCAGATGGTAGCAAAGCAAGAGGATTCGCGCGCTGAAACAATTCCAGCTGCAGGATATTATTTAACCGGACTGCTGCGCGCTAATGGTTACCATACAATTCTTGGGAGCAAGTGTGATAATGAATTTTTAAGCAGGCTAAGCTCAGCTGATCCTTTTGCAATTTGCATATCCTCAACAATGATAATCGATAATGAGTTTCTTAAAAAATTGTAAGGCAGATACGACAGTTTCTTCCAGAGGCCTTTATAATTGTCGGAGGGGGTCTTCGTCTATAAAAGTTTTTATACTCTACTAGAAATGCAAAATACGTAATGTTGATGTATCTCATAATGCTTCCTGGATGCTTTTTAATAACGGCGACTCGGAAATGGATGTGGATATTTTTGTCGGTTGCACCAAATGGTACGCAAGCTTTGCTTATGGTTTTAAAGGAATTGGAACGAGGCCAAAAGGCGCAATTTGAACACATCCCGAACCTTGCTATTGCAGATAATAAAAGGGGCTTTACATTTACGCCAAGACAGAATGAAGAGATCGACTATAACAAAGGAATTCACGCGATGGGATCTTGTAGACGAGTTGCCCATGTGGATACCGATCAGAACTTCTATCGGCTGTCCCTATCGTTGTCGATTTTGTGATTTTTACAGATTATTTCCCAAAATCTTCCTGCGTTCAAAAGAGAGTTTGCTGCTTGAATTGCAAACACTGCGCGACACAGGCGGGAGGAAAATCAAAGATAATTCATGTGACTGACGATAACGTTTTTATCAATGAGAAGCGAGTAGAGGATGTATGTGAAGCCTTTATTGAGGCTAAAATTTCTTGGGTGGGCTTCATGCGGGCATCCACAATTAATCCAGTAAACATCGACCTTGTAAAGCGCTCAGGGCTTATTGGCTCGCTTGTTGGAGTTGAATCTGGAGATGCAGCCCAGCTAAAAGCGGATGAATAAAAATCAGACATTAGAGGAGACCAGGCAAGGAGTAGAGCTTCTAGATGCCAACGGAATAACGGTGTTGATGACATTAGTGGTTGGATTTCCAGGCGAAACTGCTGCAACAATTGAAAACACCGTCAACTTTATAAATAGTTTATCAATTGGCTCGTCTTCATCTAATTATCAATTGTATCCGCTCTCTATTTTCCCCATTAAGCGATCTGGCGAAGCCAGACTTCCGCAAAAAATGGAAGATCACCGGATATATGGGTTCCTGGTCACATTATACTATGAATTCACGCGAGACGATTGAATATGGTTATAATCTCTTTAAGCAAATTCCGTATGTTCCGTACAATTATTCGGAGGAAAGCAATTTTTTCAACAGTCGCTCATTTACATATACTCAAAGACAGACTCTTTTTCACCTTCGACAAAGACTTACAGTGCAACTTATAGAACGATCTTCTTGGGAGCGAATTGCAGCTACATTGGTGGATATTTCGCAGACAATGGGATTTTCACAAAGATATGTTAACGAAAAATTTCGTCACGAACTTGTCGTGCCAGCTATTGGAAGGTGAAGGTTATAAGAATTTTTACCGCGTCATTTTTTGGTTGTCTGATATGTTAAAGCATTTAAAGAATCAAGGCAGAACGGTCAGTTATCTGGCAAGACACGGGATGGCCGCTGGCAGTGATGTTATTGAAAAGATCAAGGAACTTCGAAAAGACACTGAGATTTTTTTTGACCCGTCCCCCGAAACAAGAAAGCAGATAAACATGGTTATCAACTGGAAAAAAGATTTATGAATCCATAGAGAGTTGCTTGAATAAAATAATCAGATCATTAAGTCCCGATTCCAGTTGAAAGTTCATTATTGCCGGCATAAATATGGATGGCAGGATTGAAGAACCTGTTAATGATAATAAAGATATTCCGGAAAAATTGCAGAGTACCCCGATGAGTAACAAGAAAATAGAAGCCTGGAAAGTTCAAGTTGCTAAAGAAAAATCCATTTTCGTTGCATCGAATGTTAAGAGCATTCATCCGGTTGTCGACAGAATTGTAACAAATCTTTGCAAAATCGATCTCATCAATTATATCAGAGTAACAAAAGAAGATATATACGCCTCAAACGAAATTAAAATCATAGGACGTACAAAGTGGCCAGTATCAACTCCCGATCATCCTTCTGCGGTCGGTGTTCATTTAATCCTGGATTTTATCTTTAATGGGATACAGTTTTTTGAAATAACTTCTGCGGTCAAAGAGTATGGAGAAAAGATGGTGAAAGCTGTTCTGACAGCTATCCCGGATGATTGGGAAGCTGCTGTGGTTATGGATTGGAGTGATGGATTTTGGGATAGAATGTCAAAAAAATATGATAGAATCGTGATACTGTGAAAGGAAACCGGTGAAGTAGTACAGATATCATGTTTGTTCGTCGTCAAGTCAAGTAAATCTTAATTCGAGTATCCAATTATTCCTTTTGCTGTTTCCGCCAATCTTTAGGACTTATATATTTTCCCCCTTGAATCCACATACCACGCTTATTTCTGCGTGCTTCTTGTTCTGCGATTTTATATGGTTGGGGATTAAACCCTTTTGCAGGTCTACCGCGATAAACCTCCGCCAAACCAGCTTTTAACCATTTCAAGGTTTACATTCTTCCCATTAACAAAAACAACACCGAGAGTGCGACCATATCGCCCGGTACCATACGATTTTAGATCAACAACTTTATTCAATACCAGGCTTGCAAGGTGCTTCGTGGATTTCTGGCTGAATGGTTGCCCTGTTTCATGCTTCTTTTTGGATGTTTCTGGAGCATCAATTCCGACAAGACGGATGGTAATTTTGGACCCATCACCGGTTACTTTGATGGTGTCACCGTCAGTGACTCTGGTTACTTTGAATTGACCGGCAAATGAAATGGCAGGTAAAAACAATAGGATAACTATTAGAATCAAATTGAGTTTGAAAATTATATTTGATGCTGAATTAGTCATCATTTTTACCAATCAATATCTGTTTTATCCATCTTGAGACGCCTTAAGGTTTCGGGCAAAATCAATTGATGCATTGAATATTAATTCCAACTCATCGACAGATATTAATTCATAAGGCACTTCAACTTTATTGCCAATGACATATCCATCATAGATAACATTTGATGCTTTCAATTGGTCTTTGTATTTTTGGTAGATATCATCGGGGATGTCGTAAGTATTAATGCAAGCTTCTGAGATCGTACCTACCCTCTGCGGATATACATAAAATATGGGAATACGCCTAATCCCTTGTTTTATGCCTGCAGAGAAGCCTAAAGAGCCAAATCTTATATCACCACCGAGTTTACTCCAGTTCTGCCAGAACTCCTTAATCGGTTCTATAAAATCTGATTTATCAAGACTTTCTATGAACTGCTCAGGTGTTATTGTGGGCTTTGTGCCTTTGCCCTCCTTTTCTGGCACTTCTGATTCAATAGCATGAGTCCTTTTCTCATGATCGATCTGTATTCGAATCACACTGCGTTCAACCTCTACGGTGTTTGCGACAACTCTGGGATTTAGAAGGATTGTGTCGGCATCAATCGCAAATGGATCAAGTTCAATTAAAAATATCGTAAAGGCCATATGAGGCGCTGATTGAATAGATTCAACCATTCCGAGGACATTTGGATGGATTTTATCCCCAAGTATCAGCAGCTGGAAATTTCCATTGTCTAAGTTTTTTTCTAATGCAGCTAACCAAAGATCATTCTTCCTCATTTCTGCCAAAACATTTTGATTTGTATATTGATTTTTAGAGAGCGTTTCTAATAATTCATTGACAGATTGACTGTAAAAAGCCTTAGCATAATCAATGGCCTGTGCCACAACAGCCCTATGGGATTCTGGATTGCGTAAGAGTTTGGCTTCTATAATTACAACGTCAGCATTTGAGGTGACCATTAAAACATCAATTAAACCACGATTGGTATTAAATTCACGGGTAACAATGATATTCTCGCTACTCTGAATCTCAAGATCCGGTATATCAATGACCAATGTCGGATTGTTGTATATTAATTCTTGAGGCGATATCAGATCAACTCCTTCACTTTTGAAAGAGAATCTTACCAATGGTGATGCAACACCGTCCTTCAGAGTAACTTTGTATGATGACATAATGGCTCCTCTATTTAATAATCCTCAGCTTATGTGATTCCCGCAATCGCTTCCACAATTCTCTGATTATTATTGACGACGCTTCATCTTCATGGATCTTATCCCTTTTGGCAATAAAACAACATGAAGTCATTAAATCTTCGTTACCAGACCAAAGACCAAATTCGTTAAGGATATATTCACCAATTGATGTATGGAGAACGCTTAATTCAACCTCGGCAATGTTTGCAATGGTGGTTTTGTCTTTTAAGGATATTTCCGAAATAAGTCTTTCAACTGCCTGATCAACGGTTTTCGGTGCTTTTGAAGGTTTCCGTTTTGTATCAAGACCGAAATCAACACCGGACTTTTTATTCTCATCAATGAGAATCTGAATAGTCTGCCCAAGGATTCTCAAGACATCTGAATATATTCTGGGGTCTTTCGATGCCCTTGGCCCACCTACATTCAATACCTGTACTCGCTGTAATTTGATCCACGATGCTATAAGGGAGGCAGCATCAAAGTGACTGGTGAGGATTAAATCTATACCCAATAATTGTTTCCTGTGTTTAAGGGTCATTTGACGGGTGTAGTCTGAACCCACTGTTAGTTTTCCACGGGCGAAAATTAATGTGCCATCTGAGTCGATAACGTTTTGTTCAGTTCTGGCGGGATAATTGTCGGTTGGCATTTCCTGAAGCTTATATTTATTAGGTAAAGTCCCATCTTCTGTTAAGCGACCCTTGGTAATCCAACCACCATGGGGAATGTTCAGTTTTATGGCAGCATCAAGGGCGGCACGATCGGCACCAGTCTGTCCGCCGGATATGATTTTTGTAATCATTGGCATCTATTTTGATATTGGGCTCGGACTTTTTTAGTTTTGTTAAACCTCTTTCTCTGTAAAGAAACCCTTTTCAATCATCAATAGAACGGTCGCATTGATCTGGATGGAATGGCAACTAGAAGCTTTTTGAAGATCACTTATATTTTTCAGGTATGCTTACAGTGTCTTTAAAAAACAGGGTTCAAGATAGTTGGTTTTCGTTGGAGATCCAAAATTACAAAGAACAAATTCAATGATTTCGATACTTCTCAGTCTGGTCAGTTCGATACAACGCATTGTTGCTTATTAAATTATACTACTAGGCTAATAATCAACAAGGAAATCCAAAGACTGATAAAAAGAATTGGAAGTCCAATACCAATTAAATTGATGGTTGACAAAGGGCATTTTGGAGTGGCCCAGATGACTTTATTCTTTTGGGCTCTAGCAATAATTGGGCTATTTTGAATGCTAGGATGATAAAACAGCATATTAAGGAAATTCCTAGACTGTATACCTACCAATAACCAAATTATACTTAGTACGAGAAAAAATCCAGCGAGGCCAATACGCAAGTAAGAAAAATTGGCATAAGTAGCTGCACCGAAAAGAAATAACTGAAAAGTATTAGCTGAAAGGAAAATGTTTGTTCGATTGAAAAATTTATCATCTTCCGAATCAAGCCTTACTCTAATTTGATCATATGTTAGCTCTTGGTATTTCTTTTCAGTCTCATCATTTTCATTTGTATTTTTCATATCTTTAATCCTACCTTTTTTTGAGTAACAAAAGGAATATAAAAAGTTTTCTTAATGGTGCATTCTAAGACCTGACCACATTTCATACATTGGAGTCGCTTCTCTTTTAGCATATTCATGAGGACCATAAATAATGACATACGACATACGCTGAAATCTAATAAAAAGTTCTTTATCATAAGTTTGTGAAAATGTTGTGCGGAATGTTCCTGTATTTAGATAGTGCTTTTCCATCTTTAAATCTTCATCATAATAAAGTGGAACATGCAACGGTTCATGTGTGTGGCCAAACACGCAATAACGAATGTTTTGTGCTAAATCTCGTTCCAATTTCTTTTTAGCCAGCTTTACGCAAGAATCATCTTTTACAAACGTAGACAATGTTTCCAACAATCCAACAGGCACCTTGGTCCCCAACAATTTGATAGTTCTTAGTGCAAACTGCAATTTATCAGCTTCATCATATCCAATGTTAAAACGATCGTGATCATCATTCCATTTTTTATAAAATTCGAGTTTTTTGAAATCTCTGATAATGTCGCTGAGCATGCTTTCCACTTTTTTACCAATTTTGAAATCCCTTATAATATCTTGAATATAACGAACCGTTGCAATTGTTGGACGAACATTATCTATGTCTCGGAATCTGTTTTTCGCTTCATTTTTTATTTTTAGCTTTTCAGCTTCATATCCCATCCGTGCGAAAAGCATCGTTGTCATAGGATCACCAATGGGAACCGCTCCATATTTAGGATTACCCTTCTTATCAAATTCGCAATTGAAAGCATCTGATTCATGGCCATGCATTACAAGAGATTGATGGAAATCCTGGTCCATAAAAAAAGGAGTGAAACGGCGGTTGCCAGGCTTGTTTAACAAGTGCTGATTTACTTGCCTGCGACATGGGGGATGAAGATTGATAATTCGATCATGATTTCCAGGAATGTAAATACGATCAATTTTTGCCTTGGCTTTCCAAACATTTTGAAATTCCTTATGGGTTCCACTAAGCCAGGATAATGAAATTTCATTGTGATGAACAATTTTTTTTAGAATTTCATCGCATCTTTTACCAACTTTTTCTTTTTCAAGTGGTAATGACCAAGGGAGTTCTTTCTTAGAAGCCTCAAACCAATGATGGGTTCTTAAAGGGTCGAATATATCACCATTGTAAATAAAAGTTACTGTTTTAATCGAAGGTCTACGTTCAACAATATCAGATATCTTTCTAAAAAATACCCGAAAGGCCTCAGGATTAATATTAAAAAGATCCTTTTTATTTTTTGAATAATTACTCGTCGTTCCATCAGTAAAATGCAAATCGCTTATAATAACCAGCATTCGAAACCTCCTTTCAAAATAATTAATACATCTCAAGCTCTTTCCTTACCAAATTTTCTAATCACAAACCTTCCTAAAATTACAACTCGCCCGGACCTTTTCGTCCTCCACCTTCCGAAACAACCCCTCCTCCCTGGGCACATTTTCACCCACATCCACCAGCAGCGACTGCATATCAGCTGATACTCCCCGCAATATATGCCTTGGTATTTTCGATCTCAGACGCCCCGACAGTGAATTCCACGCCCTGGTTGCCCAAAAGATTATATTCAATCAGTTTCACATTCTCCGGATCAATTCCCCATTTATCCATAGCATACATCGCATAACAGGAAAGCTGCATGGAGACATCCTCAATCATACTCCTGCCGGTTTTCCAATCAATAATCGTAACACCACCATTTTCTGTCCGGAAACTGCAATCTAAAACCGCCCAAATTTTAGTATTATTCAGATTAAATGATGAAAAGTCCTCGACCTCCAACCACATTCGCCGGGGAAGATCTCTGAGCGTGGCAAAGGTTTCCGAACTGTAAAAATTCCTCAAACATTGTTCCATATTGTCTGCTGTCTTTTTCCAATCGTCATCTGCTATGGGTGCATCGTATTCGTGCTCAAATAATGCGCAAGTCTTTGGGTGGGTGTGATAACGTTTTTCCCGGGATGATCTGAACTCCTCTCTCATCTGATTGAGGGTGATGTCAACGATCTGGTCGACATCAAGAACAGATATGCCACGCCGGAGGTTTGTAAGGCTGTGTTTGATGCAATCATGGACCTTTGCCCCAGCCCACATATAGCGGTTTTTGAGTTGTTTTAGAATGTAGATCTGCTTGATTCTTTGGGGCGCGTTGATTTCCCATCCTTCCCAGTATCCATAATAGTTGAAATAATATTGTCGGGGACAGGTCTGGAAAACTTTATTCCGTGATATGGACCAGGAAAATTTGTTTTTGAAGGCGCTCATTTGTGCAGAACTCAATATTTTTATTTTATTTAAAAAAAGTGTTGCAATTTATAAAATTATATGTTTATATAATTAAACAACAATTATCAACTCATGTTAGTCAGGTAAACAATATGACAACTACTAAATTTGATTCCTTTCTGCAAAGAGTTTTTGAAGCGACAGGGATAACTTCGCAGACTGAATTAGCATCCGCCCTGAACATCAACCGTTCAGCGATTACACAAGCCAGGAAAAAAGATTCTATCCCTGACAAATGGATATTACAGCTATACCGATCCTTTGGGTTGAACCCTGACTGGGATTGAAACAGGATCCGGTCAAAAATTTAACAAACACTCTGATTCCAATGATCGCCATATTTAGTAATATACCCGAAGTAAGAGCCCAGGTTGAGCGCCGGTGGCGGGTCTTTTGAAGTCGGATCTAAAATTGAAGAATATTATGCTTTCCGTAAGGACTGGTTGCGTACAAAGGGGGCCATAAACAAGATGGTGTTAATGGATATCTTTGGCAACAGCATGGAACCTGAGATGAAGGATGGAGATACTATTCTTATAGATGAGTCCCAAAAAGACATTTTAGCAGGCGCTATATACGCTGTCGGAGTTGATGATACGATAATGGTTAAAAGGGCTTGAGAAACACCCCAATAAGCTTGTCTTGCTTAGTGACAACAAGGATTATTCTCCAATTTACCTTCAAGGTGGCGAAATAAATAGCGTCCGTATTATCGGAAAGGTAATCTGGATTTGTAGGGAACTCAGGTAAATTTTTTTGCCACTGTTGTTCATATATATAAACTTTATAATATAAAAATGAACGTAAAGGAGTAAAATAATGCAACAACGATTTTGTGCCTGTGGATGCGGTATTTGGGTCCAGTTTCTGTTCCCCAATATGAGCTGTCAGATAATTTTCAAATCGAAAATAGACAGCACGGAAGGCTATTTGGTCAAGTGCCCTTGCTGTGGGAAAAAATTAAACATCGATATTCTTTATTAAGCTCGACTTTGTAAGTGATATTTATAATCGACATATTTTTAGGAGGCGAAAGGAATGATACGATTTGAATCACATCCGGATTATCAAAACTGTTACGAGTATCATGGAAACACATCTGTAGAAATCACCAGAAAACAGGATGGAGTTTACTATTAAACGAGATTGGATATTGTTTGATTCTGTTGAGGAAGCTCAGGAATTTTTTCATAACAATTGCAATGACGATAGGGGGAATTATGTTCATTAAAATCGTTGATGGGATATTAGATTGTGCTTTCATGGTGATGGTTGTGATAGTATCAATTATAGGAACGTTGATTGTTGGGTTATAAACTATTTTGACAAATAGTTGTCGGAGGACATTTTTAATGTTTTATCCAGGTGAAAAAAGACTTCAACGAAAAATTTTACGGCGAATCTTAAAGAAAAATTTCTTAACTTACTCAGAAGACTGATCGGAAAGCAGCCCAAACCGTATAGTTGGGAATCGATCGATGATTAAGAGCGAAATCGGAATACAGCAAATGATGATACCCTTATGTCACCGAAATGCGCATGCCCTTACCAGAGACCTATACCATAAATATTATATTCTGGTTTGGTTCCAAGATGTTTCTCCATATTTGCATCTAATTCGATTCGGCGCGGGTCCTGATACCATTTCTGCCAAAGCTCTTTAGTTGTCCACCTGCCTATTACCAAGCATTCTTCTGGGCGATCTAAGTTAAAAAATGTTTCGCCTGAAATGTATCCCGGTTGTCTGACTGCAAGAGATCTTAATTCTATTATGTGAGGCAAAAGTACCTTCGCATTATCCCCATGTTTTGTTACACGCTTTATTAAAACGCCAATCGCCATGTCTCTGCCCCCTCTTTACTTTGTATCTGATGTTAAAAAAATCACGGCAAGATTTTCATTATTAAAAAATTTTTTCAATTTTTGCTCTATCATAAAACATTTCTCTTCCAGATCTTCTGTTGATGTACGCACAGATACGGCAACGGCATTTAGGTTTCTCACGCGCCTAAATAAATTCCTTTTCCAGCTCTTTTGATTTTACCAGCCTTGGAGGCTCTATTAATGATGCTCCAAATTTTCCTTTGATCAAATCCGGTCTTGGTCATCAGGGTAGCTGTATTAACCCCTTTCTTGGATCTTTTGATAATATCCAGCACTTGATCGGTTGCCGTCGGTTGTGCGTTTTTCTTTTTCACCGGTTCTTTTTTTACGGGAGCCCTTTTGGTGGTTTTTGCCTTGACGGGTTTTGCTGTTGTTTTCTTTGCAACCTTGGGTTTCTCGCTTTTTTCAACCTCCGCGATTAGTTTGTCAATTGATTTTCCAAGTGCCTTGATGTCCCTGTTCAGAGCCTGCAGATCCCTTTTTGAAATTGTCATTTCTTTCTCCTTTCTTGTTAATTTAGATTTTTTTATTTGCCGGTAATTGTTTAATCCGGTATTCCAGTTTAAGCGCTTCGCTTTTTGTCATTAGAGGGCTGATGCCAACCAGCTTAACCGGTCTTCGTGATCTTGTATACTTGGCACCTATGCCTGAATTATGTTTAATCAATCGACTTTTTAAATCATTGCTGATCCCACAGTATAGGGAATTGTCAGAACATCGAACCAGATAAACTAACCATTTTTTATTGTTCATTTATTCAATCGGTTCAATACAAGAAGGATCATTATTACGTGTCGAGTTCACTTGCTTCGATACAGGATTGCTCACCAATTCCGTGACAATCTCATTTTTCAGCATCTTGCCCAACTCAACCACATTCTGATTTGCCGGATCGAGCCAAGATTCGTATGCGGGTGGTTTAAGGATAACCGGCATACGGTGATGAATGTCACGGATTGATTCACTGGCCTGGGTGGTTATGATGGTGCAGGATTTGTAAAGTGAATCTTGAGCGTCCTTTTTTTCCCACGTTTCCCAAAGCCCGGCAAATGCGAATGGTTTGTGGTCCGGCAATGTAATGAACATTGGCTGCTTACGGCCCTTTTCACCTTTCCATTCATAAAATCCGTCTGCGAGTATCAAACATCTTCGTTTTTTGAAAGCGTTACGAAAACTCGGTTTTTCGGCAATTGACTCTGAACGGGCGTTTATCATTCTATTTCCGATTGAGATATCTTTTGCCCAAAAAGGAACCAGCCCCCAGTGAAATTTAACAAGCCAGTTTTCACCTTCGTATTTGGCAATGACAAGTATTTCCTGGGAGGGTGCAACGTTAAAGTTGGATATTACTTCGCATGCAGCCTTATCAATGGGGAAAAAGCCTTTAAGTTCATCCAAACTGCGGAATCCAACGAATCTGCCACACATTACGATCACTTCTCATTTATGGATTTAACTTATAGTTCAATAGTATTCCAAAAAGATCTCTTAGTTTATGTTTAAAATCTTTATTGGAATCAACCTTTGTTTTCTTCTTTGAGCTTGCGTCTGTGATTGTTAAAAAATCGTCAGACAGGCTAACTCTCCCGCTATTTGTTGCCATAGTGCAGATGATTTCTTGTGTGAAATGAGATTCCGGCGAGGTCTGATGAAAAGTGCACATTTCTACAAAATCCGATATCACCCGGGGATGTTCTGTAAAACTGTATACATGTTGCCAGCTATTATTTTCTTGTTTTTGCAAAATATATGTATCTGGTGCCGAGCCAAAAGGCTGTACTCGATACGTACCGCTGATATCTTCGACGATCCCATCAGGCAAAGCAATCGGTTTTCTGAAAGTATCGCCAAATCCGACATCAACTAAATAGGCTTTTTCTAAATTTATCAGCAACACCATATGGTCAAATTCGGGGGTAAACCTATCTTCTGCCAATCGATAAACCTGTGATGAAACCATTGAAACAGAGAAATCTAAAGAACGTAGAAGCCAGCAGAAAAGACCGTTTAGCTCATAACAAAAGCCTCCGCGCTCGTTAACAACAATTTTTTCATAGATTCGGTTTTCCTCAAGAAGAATCTTTTTCCCTTGATG
>PVMK01171949.1_pt1 | contig 14030 bp, 14 predicted proteins | sample 1853481 | NCBI WGS metagenome assembly PVMK01 (sample SAMN08533507, study PRJNA380276) | Marine sediment metagenome, whole genome shotgun sequencing project. | reverse complement strand
AAACACCAACTGGGAGGGCGGCTGGCGGGTGCCTTCCATGGTGCGCTGGCCCGGCAAGATAGAGGCGGGCTCGGTATCCAACGAGATTATGCACCATATGGACTGGATGCCGACTTTCCTGGCGGCAGCGGGTGATCCCAATGTGAAGGAAAAACTACTGAAGGGTTACAGCGCTATCGGTCGCAAGTACAAGGTTCACCTGGACGGGTATAACTTCCTGCCAATGTTGACCGGCAAGGAAAAAGAAGGGCCGCGCAGGGAAATTTTCTACTTCACCGACGACGGCGACCTGTCAGCGCTGCGCTACAACGACTGGAAGCTGATTTTCATGGAGCAGCGCATTGAGGCTACCTTTAAGTTATGGGCCGAGCCCTTTATCCCGCTGCGGATACCCCTCATATTCAACCTGCGACGCGACCCTTACGAGCGCGCACAGATCACCTCCAACACCTATTACGACTGGCTGATTGATCGCGCTTACCTGTTGGTGCCGGCGCAGGATTATGTGGGCCGGTTCCTGGCGACCTTCAAGGAGTTTCCGCCGCGCCAGAAAGCGGCCAGCTTCTCGCTGGACCATGTGATGGAGCAATTGACCGCACCGGCTGGCGGCGACTAGGGGCTGTCACAGCGTTATTCGAAAAGGCCTCGTACGAGGCCTTTTTTGTGGGCTCACTGGTGGGCGGCACCCGATAAAGCGGCGGCTGAATCTTCTGTAGCAGCGGACTTTGACCGCGACGACGGGCTATGAAAATTTCGCCCTGTCGCCCTGTCGCCCTCGGAAAGGGCTGCAAAGGATTGTGTGTACCAAATCAGGTCTGCCATTTCCCGGCAGCCAGGGCGGATAGTACCTGGTCGGTATGTTCACCCAGCGTGGGAGGCGGTCGCCGATATTCCACCGGGGTGCGCGACAGCTTGATCGGGTTGCCGACCAGTTGCAGGCTGGCATTCTGGGGATGCGGCACGGTCACCTGCATCTCCCGCGCCTGAATCTGCGGTTCCGCAAAAACCTCGGCCACCGTATTGATGGGGCCCGCCGGCACATGGGCGGTTTCCAGTAACTGCAGCCACTCCTCTTTACCCCGCTGCAGCATCTTCGCCTGTAGCAGGGGTACCAGTGCATCACGGTTGTGCACCCGGTCCCTGTTTGTCGCGAAGCGCTTATCGTCCGCCAGTTCGGGGCAACCCAGCACATCCACGTAACGCCGGAACTGCCCGTCGTTGCCCACCGCGACAATCAGGTGACCATCGCTGGCCACAAAGCTCTGGTAGGGCACGATATTGGGGTGGGCGTTGCCCATGCGGGTGGGGATGAGCCCGCCTACCAGGTAGTTAGTGGCCTGGTTGGCCAAGGTGGCCGCGGTGACATCCAGCAGGGCCAGGTCTACATGCTGCCCGAGTCCGGAGCGATCCCTCTCCGCCAAGGCGGCGAGCACACCGATCGTCGCGTACAGGCCGGTCATAATATCGGTGAGGGCCACCCCCACTTTCTGCGGGCCAGCGCCCTCGGCGCCGTCCGGCTGCCCGGTAACGCTCATCAAACCGCCCATGGCCTGCACCAGAAAATCATACCCAGGGCGATCCTTACAGGGGCCGGTCTGGCCAAAACCGGTGATCGAGCAGTACACCAGGGCGGGATTCTCCGCCGACAAACTGGCGTAATCCAGTCCGTATTTCGCCGCGCCGCCGACCTTGAAGTTCTCGATCACCACGTCGCACTGCGCGGCCAACTGGCGCAGGGTTGCCTGCCCCTCCTCGGTTTTCATATCCACACAGACCGACTGCTTGCCGCGATTGGTGCACAGGAAGTAGGCGGACTCCTCAGTCAGCCCACCGGCATCATCGGGCATAAACGGAGGCCCCCAGCCGCGGGTGTCATCACCCCCGGCCGGATTCTCGATTTTAATCACCTCGGCGCCCAGGTCCGCCAGGATCTGGCTGGCCCATGGCCCGGCCAACACCCGGGACAGATCCAGCACCTTGATATGGGACAGGGCGCCCATCAGAACGCGGGGATATCCGTCTGGGTGCGCCCCAGTATCAGCGCGTGGATATCGTGGGTACCTTCATAGGTGTTCACCACCTCCAGGTTCACCATATGGCGCATCACCGGATACTCGTCAGAGATACCATTAGCGCCCAGCATATCCCGGGCCTGGCGCGCGATAGCCAGGGACTTGCCACAGGAGTTGCGCTTGATCAGGGAAATCAGCTCCGGCGCGATCTGCCCGGCGTCCATCAATTGCCCCGCGCGGAAACAGCCCTGCAGCGCCAGGCTGATTTCGGTCTGCATATCGGCCAGTTTGAGCTGGATAAGCTGATTGGCAGCCAGCGGGCGGCCAAACTGCTTGCGCTCCATGGTGTAATCCAGCGCGGTATGCCAGCAGGCCTCCGCGGCACCCAGAGCGCCCCAGGCAATACCGTAACGGGCGTTGTTGAGGCAGCCAAAGGGACCCGCCAGTCCGTGAACATTGGGCAGCAACTGCTCTTCGGATACAAACACTTCATCCATTACGATTTCTCCCGTAATCGATGCGCGCAGTGCCAGCTTCCCTTCAATTTTGGGCGCGCTGAGTCCCTTCATGCCCTTTTCCAGGACAAAACCGCGGATCTTGCCGTCATCGGTCTTGGCCCACACCACAAACACATCGGCGATGGGGCTGTTGCTTATCCACATCTTGGTGCCGGACAGCTTATAACCGCCGTCCACACTTTTAGCCCGGGTCACCATGCCACCGGGATCGGAGCCGTAGTCCGGCTCGGTGAGACCGAAGCAGCCTATCCACTCTCCGCTGGCCAGTTTGGGCAGGTATTTCTCCCGCTGCTGTTCTGTCCCATAGGCATAGATGGGATACATTACCAGGGAAGACTGCACGCTCATCATGGAGCGATAACCGGAATCCACCCGCTCCACTTCCCGGGCGACCAGGCCATAGGAAATGTAATCCACACCCGGGCAGCCGTAGCCTTCTATGGTGGAGCCCAGTAGCCCCAGCTCTCCCATCTCACGGAAGATAGCCGGGTCGGTCTCCTCCTTGCGATAGGCCTCCTGTACCCGCGGCTGCAATTTGTCCTGCGCGTATTGCCGCGCGGTGTCACGCACCATGCGCTGCTCGTCGTTGAGTTGTTGTTCCAGCAGGAAGGGATCCTGCCAATTCAGTTTTTTCCAGCTCTTAACCTGTGCCATCAGTGTTCTCCATATCCATTAGACATAATGTAGTGAGACGGAAAATAACAGAAGATGCAACATTAATAAAATATATGTTTTATATGATATTAATATAATATATATATGAATGGCACCTACTTAAGCGAAATACAACGCCCTATACTTTGCTGGCAGGGTCGAATTCATTCGACCAATGCTGGAGTTGGCGCCATCCTTGGCCGAGTTAATGCGCCCAATACCGTTTGGTCGCATTAATTCGGCCCTACACGGCTTAAGTAAGTACCACTCATATATGTATTGTTATTGGAGGCCTTCCTATGGACTTGCGCAAGCTGGAAATTTTTGTGCGGGTGGCGCAGCTGGAAAACTTCAGCCAGGCAGCCACCAGCCTGCACATGGCGCAGCCGGCGGTCAGTATCGCCATCCGTAAACTGGAGGAAGAGCTGGAGACCCGGCTATTCGATCGCAACGGGCGGCAGACCAGGCTCACAGCGGAGGGTCAAAACCTGCTACAGCGGGCACAGTCGATCCTGCGGGAAGTTGAGGACCTCAAGCGGTCCACCAGCGCCATGAGGGACCTGTTACAGGGTGAGCTCAGCATCGCCTGCCCCTCCATGCTGGCCACCTATTTTTTGCCGGATTTGCTCAGTGGTTTTCTCCGCAAGCACCCGGGATTGCAGGCCTCCGTGACACAGGCAGGCACCACCCGGGTCGAGCAGATGTTACTGGATGATGAGATTGAAATCGGGGTCACCACCAGCCGCGACCCGGCCAGCACCCCGGAGCTGGAACTGGTGCCACTGATCAGCGAACAAATCGTGCTTTGTATGGCGGCCGACCACCCCTGGGCCGGGCGTCGACATATCCATGTCAAGGATCTGCATGAATCACCCATGGTGGTCTATGAAAGCGGCTACTTTATCCGCAGTACGCTGGACCGACTCTGCCTGGAACAGGGCGTAACACCCGAGTACCGCATGCAGACCAATTTCCTGCCACTGCTGACCAGTATGGTAAAACAGGGGCTGGGCACTACCGTTGGCTTGAAAGTCATGGCTGAAGAGGAACCCGGTATCGTCGGTGTTCCACTGTCTCCACGCACCGAGATGGGCATGACGCTGGCCAAGCGCCGGGGCCGCAGCATATCCAGGGCTAACCAGGCTTTTTTGGATTGGGTGGCTTTCAAGTTATGATTAGCCCTTACTTAATCATCACCGATGGCCGCCGCGCATAATGCCCACTCTCGCTCAATACAGCCAACAGCTGGCCCGGCTGATTCCAGCCGTTGGCGGCCCTGACTTTCCCGAGCTGTTGATCCGCATGCTCGAACAGCTTGTGCCATGTGACGACGCCACTATCCTGCTTTACCCAGGCACCGACCTGCCCGTCATCGAGTATTTCCAGGTGCCCCAGGAGAGCGGCTCCTCCACGCTGGATGTGTTCGTCAAAGGTGCGTTCCTGCTGGACCCTTACTACCTGGCCGCTACCCAAGATAGCAAGTTCGGCGTATTTCGCCTGCGCGACCTGTCCCCCACCGGTTTTCGGGACGGCGAGTACTATAAGAGCTGGTACCGCAACTGCGGCTACCAGGACGAGTGCGGCTACCTTATTCCCATCGGGGAAGAGGGCTTCGTTAATATCGCGCTGGGCAAAACCGGGGCCCGCGCCAGTTTTTCCAAGCGCGAGCTGGATATTTTCGAAGCGATACTGCCCACGGTGGAAGTCCTGTGCCAGCAACACTGGGAAGATTCCGGCGCCGAGCCAGCCCCGGTTAACCTGCGGGCTCAACTACACTCGGCACTGGATTCATTCGGCAGCAGCCTGCTCACTGATCGGGAGACCCAGGTGATCAACCTGGTACTGCACGGGCACAGCACCAAAACCCTGGCGGAAAAGCTGTCGATCTCCATGGAAACCGTAAAACTGCACCGCAAACACGCCTACGCCAAACTGGAAATAAGCTCCCAGGCAGAGTTGTTCTACCTGTTCCTGGACTCGGTGATGAGCGCCAGAAATTACGACGGCGGCGACACCCTGGTGGCCTATATGCAGCCACCCCAATCCTGACAGAGAACGACAAATGAGCAGCAAGACAGACCCGGCAACCAACCCGGAGTTGCGAGCCCTGCTAAAGCAGGGTTTTGAAGAATTCTCTCGCGGCAATACCGCCGCGGCGGGGCAGTGCTGCCAGCAGGCCCTGAAAATTCAACCGGACCTGGTGCCGGGGCACTTCCTGGTGGGTCTGGTTGCACTGGAGGCCAAGAATCGCAAAACCGCGTTCAGCGCCTTTCAGTCAGTGGTAAAGCTGGACAAAAACCACGCCGCCGCCTGGGCCCTGTCCAGCTCCACCAAAGCCACGGACACCGCACATATCAAAAATGCAGGCGCTGCAGCAGTGGGACCAGGCATTCGAGGCCTTCAGCCAGGGAGCGGCAGCCCGGCGCGCCACAGTGGAGTTCGACGAACAGGCGGAGATCGCCATGTTCGACTACCTGAAGGAGCACTATACCCGCGCCTGGTTTGACCACCTGCCAGAGGGCAACCCGGACGCCTCCCCCATTTTTGTTCTGGGCCAGCCGCGTACCGGCACCACCCTGATCAAGCGTATTATCACCAGCCACTCCCAGGTGCACTCCGCCGGGGAGTTGCAGCAGTTGGGCCTGGCCCTGCGACGCCTGAGTAACTACCGCGATCTGATGCAGGTGTGGCACGAAAGATTTCCCGGGCAGATCTTCGATATCAGCTACGAGGATACGGCCCGCGACCTGGAGCCCAACGCCCGGGCGCTACTGGATTACCTGGAATTGCCCTGGGAAGATGCCTGCCTGGACTTTCATCAACAGGATGGCGCGGTCTCCACCGCCAGTGCGGTGCAGGTGCGCGAGCCCGCCCACACCCGCTCCATCGGCCGCTGGCGCCGCTATGAAGACCAACTGCAGCCCATGGTGCAGGCTCTGCAGTCAGCCGGAGTTATTGTGAAATAGTCACAATTTCGAAATGGCCCCAGAACTACCCCATAGGGGTATATTATTCCTGTGGTGAATTCACTACTTTAGCCGCTATGCACCATACCCGCCGCTGTGAGGGAGAGAAGCAAGACGGCGGGACTGCCACAAGGCAGCCACAATACTATAAAACAACAGAAAATCCTGGCGATACAATGACCAATCACTCTGACCACCGCCCTGGTGTTCGCCAGCTACACCGCCGGCTTTAAATCCGGTGGTTTCGGTACGTTTTCCCTGACCAATGACGCCGTGGGCAATGTGGACATTATGTGGGGCGATGGCTTCCTGCCGGACCCCGTTGACGAGGAAACCGTGGACTCCTACGAGATCGGCTATAAAGACACTCTGTTTGACGGAATGGACAACTTTGATTTAACGGCCTTTTATTACGATTACCAGGACTTCCAGGTCACCGTGGGTACCGAGAGCGGCGCCACCCTGATCGAGAACGTTGGTACGATAGAGTCATGGGGTGTAGAGGGATCTCTCACCGCCGGCCTGGGGGATAACTTCACCGCCTACGTGACCGTGGGTTACCTGAACAGTGAGGCCACCGATATACAGGATGCCTGTGGCCTGGAAGATCCCAACGGCTGTGAGGGCAGTAAAATATTCTGGGCGCCCGAGTGGTCCGGTTCCTTCGTGCTAAACGCCAATTTCCCGGTGGACGGCGGTGCCTTCACCAGCAACTTCGAGGTGATCTGGGAATCCGACCGCGGTCGCGGCTGGGAGGACCTGGGCGAAATCCAAATCGATTCCTACCAGGAACTGTCGCTGCGCATAGGCTACGAATCGGAAAGCAACTGGTTCGTGGAAGGCTACGTGGAAAACATGGCCGACGAGTTTACCTGGGACGGCATGAACAACCTCGGCGGCAAGGAACCCAATGCGTTCTTTGGCCCACGCCGGCCGCGCACCTATGGTGTGCGCACCGGGTATAGTTGGGACTAGGTCTTAAAGGACTATCACAAGGCGCCTACCAGGGCGCCTTTTTTATTGCTCGATTACAAACAGGCATCGTATTCCAGGGGCGTTACCTGGCGGTCAAACTCATCCAATTCCTGCTGTTTGAGAACAGTGTAAACACGCTGGAACTCCTCGCCAAAATTGTCGCGGATAAAATCGGAATTTTCAAAGCGCGCCAATGCAACCGGCCAATAGCGAGGCAGGCTCGGGGGCAGCTGCTCGTAGGCATTGCCCTACAGCGGCGCGGGCGCTTCCAGTTTGTTCTCGATACCGTGCAGCATACCACCGAGAATCGCCGCGATAACCAGGTATGGGTTGGCATCCGCCCCCGCTACCCGATGCTCTATACGGGTCGCCCCGGGTGAATCAGCGGGAATTCGTACCGAGACAGTGCGATTCTCGTAGCCCCAACTGGGAGCCAGCGGCGCATGAGTGCCACGCTGGAAGCGCCGGTAGGAATTGAGGTTGGGCGCGAACAGCAACATGCTCTCCTCTATGGTCGCCAGGCAACCCGCCACCGCCTGGCGCAACAGCGCATTGCCTGCCCGGTACCGTCGTCAAAAGCATTATTGCCCTGGTCATCCAGCAGGCTGCAGTGCACATGCATGCCGTTGCCCGCCAGGTCACCAAAGGGTTTGGCAATAAAGGTGGCGCGCAGGCCCTGCTGCCTGGCCACACCTTTTATAACCCGCTGCAACATCATCCCCTGATCCGCGGCTACCAGCGCATCGGGGCTGTGATAGAGGTTGATCTCATACTGTGACGGCGCGGATTCCTTGATCAGTGTGTCGATGGGCAGACCCTGGGCAATACAGGCATCGCGGATGCCGTGCATCACCTCAGACATGCTCTCCATGGTCTCGATACAGTAGGTCTGGCCACTGGCCAGGGCGCCACCGACACGGTCGGTCTGGGTGTGTACGGGGCGCCCCAACGCGTCGTCTTCTTCGCGCAGCAGGTAAAACTCCATTTCGCTGGCCACCACCGGGGTAAGGCCCAGCGCCTTAAAACGCGCCATGAGTTTTCGCAGAATATGCCGGGTATCGTAACTGCAGGGCTCCCCGCCTATCTCTCGCATGGAGACGATAAGCTGCGCTGTTGATCGCTCCAGCCACGGCACTGGCACCAGGGTGTCGATGTCCGCTTCACAAAAGCCGTCGCCGTCGCCGCTTTCAAATACCCAGGCCTCGCCGTCCCTGCCCCAAACATCAAATGCGAGGGAGCTGAGGGGGAGCTTGAGTTCACCGGCGATGACTTTGTGTATCTTGCCCCGGGTTACCCATTTGCCACGCAAGCCTCCTCAGACATCCGGAAGAATGATTTCAAATATCTCGATTTCGGGATGCTTGCTTAAAAAAGCCTGCAGACTGTCATTATTGTTGGTCATTGCCTCGGTTCCTGCACCTGGTGGCGCTCAAAACACCACTTTAGGGGTAATTTCATCACGTAGCGACTATGCCACACTATTAAACAACGCTGCATCTGAATCGGCTATAACACTTGAGGGTAGCCCTCTATAAGTTTCCGCTAAGGAGAACAACCAAATGAATAAGCAAGTTGACACCACAAGCCTGCAACAACTCGACCAGGCACACCACCTGCATCCCTTTACCGATCTACAGGACTACAGCCAGCGTGGTGGCCGCATTTTTTCCAAAGCAGAGCATATCTATATCTACGACACCGACGGCAACAAAATGCTGGACGGTATGTCGGGGCTGTGGTGCTGCGGCCTGGGTTACAGCCAGAAGAGTATTGCCGACGCGGTCTACGCCCAACTACAGGAACTTCCCTACTACAACAACTTTTTTAACTGCTCCAACAAGCCTGCGGTGGAACTGGCCAGGGCTCTGGTGGAAGTGACGCCGGCCCAGTTCAATCACGTATTTTTCACCAACTCGGGTTCCGAGGCGAATGACACTAACCTGCGGCTGGTGCACCGCTATTACGACCTGCTGGGCAAGCCGGATAAGGAGCTTATTATCAGCCGCAAGAACGCCTACCACGGCTCGACTATTGCCGCTGCCTCCCTGGGTGGCATGAGTGGTATGCACAAGCAGACGCGTGGCCTGAATTACGTACGCCACATCAACCAGCCGCACTGGTTCGAGGAAGGTGGTGACGACAGCCCGGAGGTTTTCGGCATTCGTGTGGCCCGGGAACTGGAAGCCAAAATTGACGAATTGGGCGAAGACAAGGTCGCCGCTTTTATTGCCGAGCCGGTGCAGGGCGCCGGCGGCGTCATCATCCCTCCGGATTCCTATTGGCCGGAAATCAAGCGCATTTGTGACGAGCGGGACATTCTGCTGATCATGGATGAGGTGATCTGTGGTTTCGGCCGCACCGGCAACTGGTTCGGTTGTGAGACCTACGGCCTGGAGCCGGACCTGATGACCTTCGCCAAGGGGGTTACCAATGGCTATCAGCCACTGGGCGGCGTAATGGTAGGCAGCAAGGTGGCCGACGTATTATTGAGCCATGAGGGAGAATTCACCCACGGCTTGACTTACTCGGGTCACCCGGCCGCCTGTGCCGCCGGCCTGGCTACCCTGCAGATACTGCGCGACACAAACATCATTGAAACGGCGGCAACTGACATCGCACCGCATTTCCAGGCACGCCTGCAGGAACTGGAAGATCATCGCATTGTGGGCCAGGTGCGCGGGCGCGGCATGTTCGCCGCGGTGGAACTGGTCAGCGACAAGGGCTCTCGCGAGCGACTGGCGCCGGATGCGGCGGGGGCGGTGTACTGTCGCAATATGGCCAATGCCTCTGGTCTGATGGTGCGGCAGACCGGCGACGCGATGATTACGGCACCACCGCTGGTGTGTAGCATTGAAGAGATCGACATCCTGGTGGACAAATTGCACGAGGCGCTGGACAAGACGGCGGATCATTACGGTATCGCTTGAGTACTTACTCTAGCTATGTCAGGCCTGTGGCGAGAGTCCCGCACCGCGCAGCTACCGCATGCCATACTCAAGCCTATTGTACTGCCGTGGGTAGCTGCTTCCGGGAGTTTTTTTGCCTTGCAAAGGCGTGGGGTTCCAACTGAGCAAGGCAAAAAACTCCCGGAAGCAGCGGGACGTATCCACCACCGCTTTAAGTAAGTAACATTCGACTCTAATCGTGTTGATTTGCGTGACCCGGAACGAAATCAAATAAGTAAAATATCGTTACTTGTACTGGAAAAAATAATGACTGAAGAAATCGTCCACACCAAAACACTCAGGCAGCGCGATATGGTGTTGTTCACCGTGTCCGCCATTCTGCTGCTGGACACACTTACCGCCGCCGCATCGGTGGGCGCCCCGAGTGTGGTCTGGTGAATATTCCTGGGTGTTATCTTTTTTATTCCCTTTGCCCTGATCTGTGCGGAAATGGGCTGCGCCTATCCGGAGCAGGGGGGGATATACGCCTGGATACGGGACGCTTATGGCGGACGCTGGGCGTCGCGGGCTACCTGGTGTTACTGGGTGAATACGGCGGTGTGGATGCCCGCCATATTTATTCTGTTCGCCGGGGTATTCAAGCAGATGTTTTTTCCGGAGCTGTCCCTGGGCTGGCAGATTGCCATCGGCGTCATACTGACCTGGCTGGCGGTCGCGGTGAATATTGTCACCCTGGATGTGGGCAAGTGGATTCCCAACCTGGGCGCCATACTGAAGGTCATTATCTTCCTGGCCATTATCGCCGGTGCCTTCGTGTATGTTCAGGACCACGGCATGGCCAACCCGCTGACCTTCGAAACCCTGAAGCCTGACTGGGCCAATAGCCTGCAATACATTCCAGCGATCATATACGGCATGCTGGGTTTTGAATTGGTCAGCGCCGGTAGCGACGAGATGCAGGACCCCGCTCGCGACGTGCCGCGCTCTATTTTTATTTCCGGTGTGATCATCCTGGTGTTATACCTGCTGGGCACCATGGCGGTGCTGGCGGCAATCCCCGCGGGGGACATCAATCTGGTGGAGGGCCTGATCGATACCCTGCATCTGTTCTTCGGCGGCTCTGCGGTCGGCAAGTTGTTTGTGCTGGCCCTGGGTATCGGCGCGCTCTTTACGTTCTTCTCCAACGGTGTGGCCTGGGCCCTGGGCTGCAACCGGGCCGCGGCGTGAGTCTGCTTTGCGGTGCTGGCCCTGTCCATTGTGCTGTTTATGTACACACCCGGCGAAGGCATGGAGTGGCCAGTACTGGCGGGGGTCATCATCACCCTTGCCATCGGCGAGGTAGTAATCCGCTTTTCAGAGAATCACAAAAAAACCTGAAAACCAACAGGGTCAGGCTCGAATGGCTTACTAAAGCAATTTCGTAGCGAAAGTCCCGCTGCACTGTGCGGATGGAGCCACTCTCGGTTAAGAACCCTATGCCATTCGAGTACCCGATAAAGCGGGGCAGGCCCTCTAACCCTTTTGATTTTGAAACTCCGGCTGGCGGAGAATACCCTGTGTACTACACTGGAACTTACCATATGTACGATTTTTGAAGTAAGCAGAGGTAACAATGATGATCAGATTTACGGCAACCTTATGCGCCGCCCTGTTGGCCGCCAGCTACGCCAGTGCCCAGGACCTCGCTCCGGACGCGGAGAGCCTGCGCGACGCCTGGCCCACACAGACCAGATTCTCCCCCTACGCGGGGCGCAACTTTCCGAGCAGCGTGTACTGGGGCGACACCCACCTGCATACCTCGCTCTCTTTTGATGCGGGCGCCTTCGGCGCCCGCCTGGACCCCTATGACGCCTATCGCTTCGCCAAGGGGCGGTGAGGTGACCTCCTCCACCGGCATAAAAGCGCGACTGTCCCGACCCCTGGACTTTCTGGTGGTCGCCGATCACTCGGACAATATGGGCTTTTTCCCCACACTGCTGGGCGGAGAACCGTCCTACCTGGCAGACCCCACCGGCAAACGCTGGTATGACATGGTGCAGAGCGGCGGTAAGTCAGCGGTGGACGCCGCACTGGAAATCATAGGCGCCTTTTCCGATGGTAGCTTCCCCCCGGCCCTGGCCTCCCTGCCCGGGCACCCAGACTTTCCGCTCCGCCTGGGAAACGGTCATTGACGCGGCCGAGAAAGCGAACGATCCGGGCAGCTTTACCGCCTTTATCGGTTACGAATGGACCTCAAATACCAACGGCAACAATTTGCACCGGGTGGTGATCTACCGCGACGGTGGGAACATCGCCAGTCAGTCCGAGCCCTATACCACGCTGCGACCGGCCGGCAGTGACAACCCCGGTGGACCTGTGGCAGGGAATTGCAAAGCGTACATGACAGAACGGGCGCTGATATTCTGGCGATCGCCCACAACGGCAACCTGAGCAATGGCATCATGTTCCCACTGGTGGATTCCTTCTCCGGTAAAAACGTGGACCAAAATTACGCGCAGACACGTATGAAGTGGGAGCCCCTGTATGAGATCACCCAGATCAAGGGCGATGGGGAGGCTCACCCTTTCCTCTCGCCCAACGATGAATTCGCCGACTATGAAACCTGGGACAAAGCCAACCTGACCCTGAGCACAGCCAAGAAAGACAGCATGCTGCAATATGAATACGGCCGCTCAGGCCTGAAGCTGGGGCTGCAACTGGAACAGAAACTGGGCGTAAACCCCTATCAGTTTGGTTTCATTGGTTCCACCGACAGCCACACCGGCCTGGCCACGGCCGCCGAGGAGAATTTTTTCGGTAAGCACTCAGGCACCGAGCCAGGCCCCGGGCGCATGAGCCACCCGGTTGGTTGTTTCAAGGATAAGTGCATATTTGGCTGGGAACAGGCCGCCAGCGGCCTGGCGGCGGTGTGGGCATCACAGAATAGCAGGGGGTCCATTTTTGACGCCATGCAACGCCGCGAAACCTACGCCACCACCGGCTCACGGATGCTGGTGCGCTTCTTTGGCGGCTGGGACTTCAACGCCGCGGATGTGCTCACCCGCACCCCCGGTGAGATCGGCTACACCAAGGGCGTACCCATGGGCAGCATGTTGCCCAAAGGACCCGGCGGCAAGGCGCCCTCTTTTCTGGTGGGGGCAATGAAAGATCCCTACAGCGGCAATTTGGATCGCATCCAGATCGTGAAGGGCTGGCTGGACAGCAAGAATATGCCACAGGAGAAGGTGTATGACGTGGTATGGGCCGGGGACCGCAAGCCCGACCGCAAAGGCAAACTGCCACCCGTGGGCAATACGGTCGATGTGGCAAGCGCCACCTGGAGTAATTCCATTGGCGCGCCGGAGCTGATCACCGCATGGCAGGATCCGGACTTCGACCCCAAACAGCGCGCTTTTTACTACGCCCGCGTGCTGGAAATTCCGACGCCGCGATGGACCGCCTACGAGGCCAAACGCTTCAATGTGACTGCGCCGAAAGAGTCGCCCATGGTGCAACAGGAGCGGGCCTACACCTCGGCGATCTGGTATACGCCGTAGACTGCGATCAAAACAGGCTGTCGCTGGCGACAACCCCCAACCGCTACGACTACAGTCGGCGTATAATAATTCGCTGGAAAAGCTTATCTTGTCGTACTTTTATACTATCGTTGGCGACCCTTACGGATCCGCGGCACACGCTGGGAGATCAGGAGATTGAATGAGCAATAAAATCAAGGTTGATAAACCCCTGGTCATCCTGCATGGGGATGAGATGGCTCAGATTGCTTTTGAGCGAATCCTGCAACAGTTTGTTACAGAAAGGCTGGATATCGAGCTGGTCGAAATCGACCTCACTGCGGAAAACCGCCTCACCACCAACGGGCAAGCCGTCGTTGACGCGATCGTTGCACTGAAAAAATACGGTGTGGGCATCAAGAATGCCGGCATGACCGTCAACCGCCAGCAGCTGGATGAGCTGCTGGCCAAACACCCCGATATCGATGAAGCAAAACTGAACAAG
>PVMK01148074.1_pt1 | contig 14031 bp, 12 predicted proteins | sample 1853481 | NCBI WGS metagenome assembly PVMK01 (sample SAMN08533507, study PRJNA380276) | Marine sediment metagenome, whole genome shotgun sequencing project. | reverse complement strand
CAGATTCCAAAGTAAAAGCCGTGACTTGTGATTCGTAATTGGTAAAGACTTTTCGTTGGTTTTCCCCGGGTTTCCACCCTTTTCTGTGGCTCTGTGGCTCTGTGGTGAAATCTGCCATCTTTACAGAAACCGGTGTTTCCCGGGATTGCCACGGCCACGGAAAAACGCGGGCCTCGCAATGACGCCAACCTGCGGTTGGGGTTCCGAGTTCCAAGTTCCATGTTTTTCACTGTTTCCCCGTTTCACCGTTTCACCGTTTCACCGTTTCGTTGTTTCTCCTGGCTCCTGGATTCTGGCTACTGGCTACTTGCTTTAAATCACCCCATATTCCCTTAATGATCTTAGCGTCCCCTCCAACGCCTTCCTCGCCTCAGCTTCCTCCGGCAGCGGTTCCGGTTCCGGGTCCCTGATCGTCATCTGACGTACCCCCGAGGCCCCGTACCTCGCCCGCTCCTTCAGATAGGCTTCCGGAAGTTCGTCCGGAATCTCTTGACCGGTGAGGATACCCCAAGCCAGCGTCCAGGCCCTCGCGACAGTGTCCATCTCGTATCCACCGCCGCCGGTGGCCATGATGGGCCCAGTGTGCAACTCACGAACCCTGCCGAGGACGTGGATAAGGGACCTGGTGGTCAAGCTGAGATGAGCCAGGGGATCCCTTGTCATACTATCAACACCCAGCTGCATGACTACGCAGTCAGGTGAAAAGGAGGATATTACAGAGGGCAAAACGCTTTCGAACGCCTCTATAAAAGTAGAATCCGCCGCACCGGGCTCAAGGGGGACATTAACACTGTAACCTGCACCCTCCTTCTCACCCAGTTCATGGACGTAACCGGTGCCTGGGAAAAGATGTTCGGGCGACTCGTGGATAGAAATGGTCATGACCTTATCCGAACTGTAGAACGCTTCCTGAACCCCGTCTCCGTGATGAGCGTCAATATCCAGGTAGAGGATTCGTTGTCCTAGCTCCACCTGCTCTGAGATGGCGACCGCTATATCGTTTACATAGCAAAATCCTGCAGCTTTCGCATAATGGGCATGATGGAAACCCCCTCCGGTGTGAAAGGCGACCTTGGACCTCCCTGCGGCAACCTCTCTCAAGGCCAGGAGACTGCCTCCGCACACAAGGTAGCTCCAGTCCCTGACGCCCGCAAATATCGGATTGTCGCCAAAACCAAGCCCCCAGGTCAGAGACTCCGGGAAGTTCTCTCCACTGTTTGCCATGTCCAGAGCATCTAGATAGGACGCCGAGTGAACACGAAGGAGTTCCTTTCTGGAGGCTTCTTCTGGCTCCAGCATTCTCACACCGGAACCATCCAGAAGCTCGTAAGCCTTCATCAGTGTGTGCGTCAGGTATAATCTTGTTGGCCTCAATGGATGTTCAGGCCCATAACTGAAGGTTCTGTACAGGGGAGAGTAAACGAGGAGTCCAGCAGTATGTTCTGTCATAAGTTGATTTTCCACATGTCAAACAAGATAGGGTCGCAAAAAGTCCAGGCGGGACTTTTTGCGAAGCCATCAATCAAGGGGCGGGTCTACTATCCCCTCGGCTCCTTGATAAAGGGGACAAACGATCGTCCAGCTCGTACCGGGCGTCTCCGCCATCGAAACCTCTCCGCCAAGCTGTTCGACCAGAGAATGCACCAGCTTCAGCCCCAGGGAGGACGCCATGTCCAGGTCGAACCCTTCAGGAAGACCGATGCCGTTATCTGAAACAGCAAGGAGATAATTCCCGTCCTCGCGCTCGCTGAAGGAAACGACGATCTCCCCCTTTTCACCCTCACGCTCAGGCGGGAAGGCATACTTGATGGCGTTGGTAACTAGTTCGCTTACCAGAAGCCCAAAGGGTATGGCGGTATCGAGGTTGAGCCGCACGGCCTCAGCTTCGACCTTCATTAAGATTTTCTCCTCATCCACCCCGAAGGCAGAAAACAGATCAGCCGCAAGGTTCTGGAGATAACTGTCCATATGAACCTGCGCAATGTCCTGGGATTGGTACAGTTTCTGATGGATGAGGGCCATGCTCATGACCCGGTTTCTACCTTCCTGCAGGGACGCCCTCGCTGACGGGTCTTTCACCAGGGCAGCCTGGAGTTCCAGCATTCCTGAAATAACCTGGAGGTTGTTCTTGACTCTGTGATGAATCTCCCGAAGGAGGACCTCTTTTTCCTGAAGCGAATCCCTGATAAGCTTCTCACTCTTTTCCTGCCTCCTGTAATAATCGGTGAGGCGATTTGAGGAAAAGACTATGCCCACGATACCGGCAAACCAGGTAAAAATGTGCCAAAGCCAGATGGCTCGGGCAGAGGCCTCAACAGCCTCGCGAAACGGCTCCATGGGAGTGGAAACGCTCAAGCCGCCACGTATCTGGCCGAGCCTGTAACCGTGCTGCTCATGGCACTTGAGGCAGGCCTCTTCAGTGATGAGCGGGCGCATGTACCTCATGTACTCCCGACCGTCTATTTCCTGGATACCGGAGTATTCTTCAACTCCCGTAACCATCGCCTCAAGAGCTTCTCTTTCCCATTCATCCGGCGCGTTCTCGGGTCGAATGGGCCTGAGGCTGGTCAGGTGTCCCCTGGATCCGGTCCTGGATAGTTCGATCTCGTGGACCTGGCGGTTCATGTAGGCGGGATTTATCAGGGTCAGCCGTTTTCCGTCCATTGCCTCAATGTCCCTGTCGGCGATACCTTCCAGATAGATATTGGGTTCGGCATAGGAACTGACGGGAACATACACTCCACCATGCATCGAATTCCACATGCGATAAACTATATCCTTTTCATAAGCAGTTTTTGCCGCTGCCTTTGCGGTGTTCTCTACGGCACTGGTCTGGCTTTTAAAGTTCCACCCTGCTGATACAACAGTGCCTGCCGTCCATGCAAGGGCGGCTGCGATCGCGAACTTGAGATAAGGTCTCGACTTAAGATTTGTTTTCAGCATTGGACATCGGGAGCTAGTGAAGGTTCACACCCAACTATTTCTTGAATTTAGCTTAATTTCTCACCACAGAAGTGTATCATTTTCAGACAAACTTTATCTATGAATCCGTTAGATTTCTTGACGGGTTCATAGGCGAAAAGTGGAATCCCTTTACACCTTTAACGCGCCCCGAGCGCCCAAATCAATGACTGGCACTATAAGTCATTGATTTGCAAGGAAAGCGAAAACCACGCTTTTCGATTTCCCCAAAGAAATCATTGGGCACAAAAAGCCGCGAATAACCTTTTTGCGACCCTATCAATAGAAAAAAAAGCCCCACCATTTGAGGTGGGGCTTTTTAACATTTTTTCAAAACAAACAGTGCCTATTCGTAATAAGCAGACGACCCTTCCTGCAACTTTTTCGTCTGTTCCTCCGAATACTTGAACATGGGGAGCAGCCGCTCGGCCACGAAGATTATTATGAAAGGTACGATCATGATACCGATAGCCATCAGGATCCCTTCCTTACCGAACAACTCCGGTTGATAGGTCTCACGCAGGCCGGCCAGGGACTTGGAGATCATCTGGCCTCCGATGACCACGTTCCAGCGCATGGCTAAGACCTGAATAAGTAAAAGAATCGCTGCGGTGAAGGACAGGGTGTTGGTCACCTTGTCCCCCATGTTCTCCTTCATCAGGACTATGATCATGAGAAGGACGAACGGTATAAGGACCCCCACGATCATCTGAAGGCCCAGGAAGGAGAAGGCCAGCGGTCCAAACAGGAGTTGACCGATGATCTCCCACTCCTCGGCTTTCTCATAGGAAAGGGTCACGAGTTCAAGGAGCTCGAGAGACGCCGTGATCATCAGGAACATCCACAGCCAACCGCACATGGTGTCGATACAGGCCCGATCAATGACAAGCCCCTTGAGTTTCATGGCCACCTGATACATGACGATGAGAGCCGCGATCCCGGACACGACGGCCGAGAAGATAAAGATGATGGGCATGAGCGGCGTCGACCACCATGGGTTTGACTTCAGGGCGCCGAAAAGAAAACCGACATACCCGTGAAGGAGAAATGCTCCTGGAATACCGATGGCCGCAAGGAATTTGACCATCTTCTTGTCGATGGCCCGGGCCTTCTCCGACGTGTCATAGACTCCCAGGGCAAGGATCTTGTAAAGGGTCTGTTTCAGCCCCCTCGACTGTCTGGCGTAGGTGATGATGTCCTGGCGGAAAACAAGCCACACCTCGAAAAGCAGGATTATCATGTAGCCGCTGTAAAAGTACCCGAACCCGGCCATGGCCGAGGTGGCATTCGGAGTGATCATGACGTTGATACCCCGGAAGGGGTGCCCCAGATGCAGCAGGAGGGGCCAAGTCGCCACCAGCAGGAAGGCCAGGGAGGCCATCAGGGCGAACCGGGAGACCGGTTTTAAAGCCTCTATATCGAATACATGATAGAGGGATGAGACAATGAAGGCACCCGCGACGAGCCCCGTAATATAGGGGTAAAGAACGATCATCAACGACCAGTGAATGTGGAGGTCGTTGGGAAATACGTAGCCAATAGTCTCCAACATCACCTGACCTCCTTATCCAGTCCGATGTAGTAACACTTGGGTTTGGTGAGCAGCTGAGGCTGAAGGACGCCGATTCTCTCCTCCTCGATGATGTGCCTTACCGGGTCGTAGGGATCCTTGATATCGCCGAACAACCTTGTCCCCGTGGGACAGGCATGAACGCAGGCTGGTTTAAGGCCCTTGGATGTCCTGTGGTAGCACCAGGTGCACTTGTCAGCGGTATGCGTAAGAGGATTGATGAACCGGCTCGCGTAGGGACAGGCCTGCACGCAGTAGCTGCATCCCATGCAGCGGTCTCCATCCACGAGGATAATACCCTCTGGCGTCTTATAAGAGGCACCGAAGGGACAAACCTGAACACAGGGCGTCTCCTCGCAGTGGTTGCACATTTTGGGCACAAAATAAGCTTTGGACACACCCTCGACCCCGGCGGTCGTGGCTGGAAAACCGTAGAGCCCGCCATCGGGAGAATCTATCCTGGCGTGCTCCTCCTCACCCTTCTGGTAGCGCTCCACCCAGGTCCTGTAGAACCCGGTGGGAACATCATTTTCCATTTTGCATGCCCGCACGCAGGAACCGCAGCCGATACACTTGTGCAGGTTGATAATGTAGGAATAATAATGCTCGTAGGGATTGTAACCTGTGCGTACCAGTTCAGGCTGTACCTTGGTCGAGGCCAGCGCCTGCTTGACTTTCCCCGGCACAAGGGCCCCCAGGACAGAGGACAGGACCCCCAGGACGGAAACTCCCATCGCGGCCCGGAGAAAACCCCTTCTGCTTATATCTTTCATGCCGGCTCCTCTTTCTGGATTCACGCTCTTCTCATTAATCGGTTCCATCGCTACATCTCCGGATCGTGAGGATCGTGGCACTCGAAGCATACGTAGGGACCCAGTTCCATATCCCGCTCCTCAAGATGCTCAACCACTACGATCGTCTTGTAATCATCCGGTTTGGCCAGCTGGTAATCGTGGCATTTGATACATAGCTCCTGGGCCGAATGGATCTCCATCTCCGCTGTCTTGTCGTAGCTGTCGGGATCCTCAAGGAACTTCTCGATGCTTTCGTATTCTACGTGCGACCGCAGCGTTGCGTGGCAGGTCTCACAGTTGATCACCCTGTGCGGGGTCTCAACGATGGTCTCGACCTTTTCCTCGTGGCAGAAACCGCATGATTCCATCCCGTTGCCATGTTTTGGGACGCGTATATTCATCTGCTCCTGGAGATTGTCGCCCCGATAGTGCCCGTACTTGCCAAAACTTTCGGGCACCAGGAACCCCCTGCCGAGCAGGTATCCAATGGAAACGACGAGCAAGATGAGAATGGCGCGCCACAGATGTTTGGTGTGCTCCATCTTTTCACCTTCCGTTCGGGTTCAAAGGTTGATGGGCTCGCAAAAAGACATCAACGCGCCCCGGGTGGGGCGCCCAGATCAATGACCGGCAATGTAAGTCATTGATCTGTGAGGAAAGCGAAAATGACACTTTTCGCTTTCCGTGGAGCAAAAAGTCCCGCATGGACTTTTTGCGACCCTATCAAGGTTAAAATACGAATCTATTTACCGGACTCAGTCTTGTTATCGCACTTTGTTTCATCTTCCACTTTATCATACGATATCGGCTGATCATTTAGCTTTTCAGATCCAAAAAACCACTCCATGAACTTTTTGTTACCGAACCGCCCGGGACCGGGAGCGGGAACAGGCTCCTCATTAAGCGGATCCGCCGAAACTAACCACCCCAGAAATCCATGCTCGCCGTACCTTCCACGCGGCCGAATGCCCTCGGCATCCTCCTGGAACTTCTCACCGGACATAAGCCACCCGGAAAATCCACCCCTTCCGAAGCGGGATTCGCTTTCCTGAACATGATCTACTTCTTCGAGGGTTTCAGCCGACAGCAGCCATTTCAGGAAGCCACCCTCACCGAATCTGCTCGCTCTGGAACCCGCAACCGGCTCCTCGAGAAGGATTTCCGATGAGAAAAGCCGGGCCAGAAAAACCCTGTCACCCTTGAGGGACCGTTCAGGAACAGGCGTCACCTCCCGCTCGAGCTTTTCCGGGGTAACTACCCATTTCACAAGCTTGAAAATGTTTGCTGGGTTAAACCGGCTCAAGAGTACAACTCTCCCATTTCTGACTTATGAAGGCTTCCCATGGCTCCCCAAGCCGGGATAAACCTCTATACCATTTTCATACCTGAGGTCAAGAGACTTTTCCCAACGGTTTACACATGATTGTTTTCACAAGCTCAATATGACTGTATATGCCAAATTTTCAACTACTTACACGATAATCATAATTTTGTTTTGTGATGTTAGTAACAAGCTGACGCTTTCTTTGTATCCTCTGCCAGTGGTTACAGCTCTGGTCGAAGGATGCTGTATATCGGATTTCCATTAAGTCTCCAGGGGAACTTTTCCGGTCAGCTGCTCTGACCTGTGATAATACCTCCAGGGCTCTGATCCAGGTAGACGGCTGCCTCCTGGCCGGTGACCAGCTGTGCCGGTACCCTCACGCCATCCGAGAACCTCAGCTTGCCCGTGTAGACAGGTATGGCGAATTTGAGCATCAGAGTGTACAGGAGCGCACCGACTGCCCAGACACCCATCGTTATCAGTATCTCAGGATTGGTCGGTGAGTATTGGTAAATCTCCCCAAGAGTGCCTGGAATAAATCCCGGGATCACAAGTCCCATGCCTTTCTCGACATAGACGCCCACGATCACCAGGCTGCAGGCAAGGTTCAGGGTAACAGGGTTCTCCCTGGCACGGGTGGAGAGGAAGAGAGCAAAAGCAATGAGGTTGAAGATGAGGGCCATCCACAGCCATGGAGCGAGATGGGCCTGGCCGTGAAGCCCGAAGTACATGTACTTCAGCGGAGCCAGGTGCACAGTCCCTGAATAGAACTCCTTGAACACTTCTGCCCCGAAAAGGAACAGGTTGAAACCCATGGCATAGGCGATGAGTTCCGCGATCTTGTTGATGGCCTTGTCCTCAATCTCGAGTGGAGATATCTTCCTGATTATCTGGAAAAGGATGATCATTATGGCAGGTCCGGAGCAGAAGGCCGAGGCGAGAAATCGCGGCGCCAGGATGGAGGCGTTCCAGTATGGCCTCGCCGCCAGCCCATTGTACAGAAAGGCTGTCACGGTGTGTATGCTCACTGCCCACGGTATGGACAAGATCACAAGGGGTTTGACCACGGCCATGCTGTAATCCTTATTGTGAGCTATCCTGTACATCACGTACAGCACGACGGCGAGGTTAAGGAACAGATAACCGTTTAGAACAATGACATCCCAGGCGAGAAGGGAGGCGGGGAAGTTCATTTTCCCGAAGAAAGGCATGATGTGCCACAGTCTGTCCGGCCGCCCCATATCCACCGTGACGAACATGATGCACATGACGATCGCTGTGATGGCAAGCATCTCACCGAAAAGTACGATCTCCTTGATCGGCTTGAAGTTGTAAATATAGGCCGGGATGACCAGGAGGACCGCCGCCGCTGCCACTCCAACGAGGAAGGTAAAGTTGGAGAGGTAAAATCCCCAGGACACCTGGTCCCGCATAGCGGTGACAATAAGACCTTCCTTGAGCTGGACCACATAGGTGCCTAACCCAAGGAGAATCCAGAAACCCAGGAAAGCGATCCACAAATAGTAGTTCCTGGAACCGGTGAAGATCTGCTTCAACGCGACAAAAAAGTGTTTGATTAGATCCAGCATGGCAATCCCCTACTTTGAATCGGGGCGCTCTGATTCAAAGCTGTAAGTTCCCCTGAAACCACAACTTTAATCAGGGACGTTTTCCCGTGAGGAATCTTCACATAACTCGATAATTTACCATTTTCCATAACCGACTCTTCCTGAAATTTACATCTAGGAATCCAGGGTGGTTCACCGACGGATTCCTAGGTGGCGAAAAAGTAAAAGAACTTCGGATGGGTGTTCAGATCCTCCTTGAGCCTGAAGATCCGCTTGTTCTCAATGCAGTACCGTATCTCGCTTTTCGGATCGAGGAGGTTCCCGAACTTTCTCGCTCCTACGGGACAAATTTCGACGCACGCAGGGTACTGTCCCGGATTGTTCCTCGTCCTCTGGATACAAAAGGTGCATTTCTCAACCACGCCAGGATACCGCGGACGGTTTCCCAGATAGTGGGTTTGAGTCTGTATCTCCTCCTTGGGAAGACCTGGCCTGGTCCAATTGAAGTGCCGGGCGCCGTAGGGACAGGCAGCCATGCAGTAACGGCAGCCGATGCACCAGTTGTAGTCCACTACAACGATACCGTCATCCTCCGACCACGTTGCCTGGGTCGGGCACGCCTTGACACAGGGGGGGTTCTCACACTGCTGACATTGTGTCGGCATGTAGAAAGATCCCGGTTCCGGCACCTTGTCCGGATTGTAGTATTTATCGGCGTTTTCCAGGTCGTTGACCCATTTGTCGCCCTTCTTAAACCTCAGCACGGTGATCCAGTGGATCTGCGGATCTCTTGACTGGTTGTTCTCGTCAACGCAGGCGTACACGCAGCGACGGCAGCCGATACACCGCGAGATGTCAAGGCCGTACCCGAAAAGTACCCCGGGGAGAGGATCGTTGGTCGAAACCTTTATCTCCTGGCCGTATTTCTCGGCATACTCCTTTTCCAGGCGAGCGACTACCTTCTCCATATCCCGGGCGTTGAGCTCCTGGAAATGTTTCTGGAAAAAGGCCTCCCATAAAGAGGCTTTTGCGTCTGCGGGTGGGAGTGCGGCGGCAGCCGCGCCCAGTGCCGCTCCCTTCAGGAGGTTACGCCTGGAAACCTTATTCTCGCGAACGGTTTCTTTTCCACATTTTTTCATTACGATCCGCCTCTATTTAATATTCTTTGGCTTGACAGGGGGTGGTTTGGGAGTGATCGGTTTAAAGCGAGGCTGGTGTGGATTGTGGCAGTGGACACACAGCCTGTAGGTTTTCACTCCGTTCCACTCACCGGTACGCCGCCCGTGGATCCCTGCTTTCCAATCACGGAAGATGGTGCCGTGGCACTGCCCGCAAAGGTAGTAGGATTCCTCGAAGCTTACAAGTCTGCCGCTTGCCAGCCTTAGAACATCCCGGTCATCGGGATTATGACAATCCAGGCACCACCTTTCCTCCTCGTTGTGGTTGATGATCCGGATATCCTCGTGCATATCTTCCAGGACCCGTCGCTGGGGATTGACTTCCTGGTCTTCATGGCAGTCAGAACACGGAAAGATATCCTCAGAGAAGGGCGGCGGAGGCACAAAGAACTCAGGTATGCCAGCTGCTTTCGTACCTGCATCCGCAGCCTCGGTTCTCCAGATAGCCTCCCCGGAAGCAGCGGATTCCCCCGGTGCCATGGCCGGTGTCATGGCTGTTACAAGGCAGATAGTAAAAGCGGATATGAGGAGCCTTCTCATGTTCGTTACCTCCACCAGGATTAAGTGTCTAGGTATCTAAGTGTCAATGTGTCTAAGTAACTATGTACCGGGACACCTGGATACGTAGATACGTAGATACCTACATACCTGGATACCTATACACCTACTCTCATGCGCCCATGCTCTCCTACCCCCATGCACCCTTACTCCCAAGCTCCCATGCCCCGTGATTCAATCTTTTCTGTCTTTGAGCGCATCCTTTAGGAGTCTGTTTGGATTCTCCGACAGGCTCCTGGTTCATGGCGGGAGACATCACAGGATGGTCTGGAAAGTCTACCCGAAAACCCGGATCAAAGTAAAGAATGACCCGATCATACTCTGTTCTATTGCCCACACTGCTTAATTGGATTAAATGCCCGGATTGGCACACATATCAAATTGGGAACCAAATAGCACCCGGGCTCGCTTAACCTCCACTATCCTGCTCAACAACCACTCTTTTATCCTGGCGCTGCCACTTCCCAAGTACCCATGAACCAACAGCCGCCGCGATCACAAAGGACAGAACACTCAGGACAACCGGAACGCCTTTCACCATGAAAAGGTCGTAGAGAAAGACCTTTCCTCCCCCCAATATCGTGACCATAACAGCCATCCACTTCACCTCAGCGTTACTCCTGAACCTTGCGACCAGGAAGAAGATCAGGGCTCCCATATTTATGATGATAGTCTCACCTGCCTGAAAAGCCCCGAATGACCCTGAAAGCAGTGTGAACAGAATGGCCCTGAGCGACATAAAACCTGCACCCACTGAGACCAGCAAGGGAACTACTCCACTTATGTCTCTGGCGTCAAATCGGGTGAAATATACCGATCCTGCGGGTGGTGAAGCTTTCCTGAGCAATCTGTAATGGGCAAAAGCCACCAACGCGACAATAAACATACTCAGGATCGTGGCAGCCGGCAGATCTCCCGCAGGTGCGAGCATAAGAAGAAGAAGGGAAGCCCCGAGAACAGTGGCCTGAAGAAAATAGGATGTGACACGCACTCCTGCGCTTATCCATCTGGTTGACAGCCAGGCCAGGCTCAGAGCACCCCAGGATAAGATGGCAAGCGCAACGACAGATTCGCCAGAGACATCCCTGAACGAGAGTGCCAGCAACAGGGCCGCGGGAAAAGCGAAGGTGGTCGTTCCCCTGGATTGCGTTCCTGCCCGACTCCCTTTGATAGCGGCAAGTCCCAGGAGACAGGTAGCAACACCTACTCCCACTATACCGAGGGCTTTCAGATTCGCCCCTGAGGCCTGTACAACCATGAGACAGGTCAGGTAGGCCCACGTTGCGGCAAGACTGGGCAGAATGTGATCAAAGGGCCGTTTTTCACCGGACACACTTTTCCAGATAGCCAGGGCCGGAGTGCCGATGTAAAAAAGAAGGTAAAAACCGATGACTGCGTAGAAACGATCCAGACTGGAGAGGAGCGAATCAAATTGCGGGCCTCCCCCGGACAAGAGTGCAAAACGGAGCTTGTAACCCCAGATGAGTACCGCAACTGACGTAAACGAGAATGCCACGACACGGAGCCATCCGATCCGGGGAAGGGTTACGGCAGTAAAAGCCATGATGTTTACAGCCACGAGAAAAACGGACAAAGCAAAATAATTAGTATCCGGAAAATCAAGGGAAACAGCGGCCAGCAGAACAGCCATAGTCCCCACGCTCACCGGGATCGCTACCTGGTACTGTCGGCTGATAATGGCCATTCCACCGCCAGCAACCGCCAGAAAGCCGTAGGCAGGCAGGGTGGAGATGGAGCCGAAGCTGGCGTGAGTCTCCAGTATCACGGCGACCAGAAGCAGTGCCCCGCTAATACTGAAAATGGAAGCAAAAGGGCTTTTTAAGCGATACATTAGCCACCCCACCCCCTCAAGGAAGGTGGCATAGCCGATACCCAGCGTTGTGCCGACCCTCACGTTCAACGTACCGCCGTCTGTAAGGGTCCGCAGTACCAGGGCGAATAGTAAGACGAGGCTGATAACGGCACCTCGAGACATGAGCGCCGCCACACCCCCGACCGACAAGGGCGATTCTTTTTCTGCCACCGCAACTGGCTGTGACAGCCTCTCTTTTACCGGTTGCGCCTGAACAATTTGAGTATCGCTGACAGCCATCTCCAGCTTCTCAACCCTTTGGGCCAGGGAACGCAGGTCCGTGGTCAACTGATGGATCGTATCCTTCAGATCGTCGTACATGTCATCTTGCGAACCGGGCAACGATCCCCTCCTTGAAAACTTTCAGGCAAAAATGTCCAATGGATAACCTCGCAAAAGTCTCTTCGAGATTAAAGTTGGGCGGTCACGCCAGCGGCGTGACTCCCCCGCCAGTAGTTCGACAGGCTCACCATCCCGAGCTTTGTCGAGGGAGCGAAGTGAATCCGTCCCACGCCGCAGGCGTGGCCCCCACCCCAGCTCCCGCCTGAACTGCGGGATCTGGATGATGGACTTTTTGCGAATCCATCAATGTATGGACTGGGAACTAAAATAAAACGACTTTTTACACGATTTCCTTGTGAAATAATAGCAACAGCTGAAAAAAGGTGACCCTAAAGAACCAGGATCACCTTTTTTCAGCTGTCAAGGGGAAGAGAACGGTTCCCACGCTGTCATCGCGAGCTGTCACCCGAGCGAAGCGATCTCGGTTCTTCCAGAGGCGATTAAAGCTAATTTACCGCAGCACAGCCATTCCCAGACTGCACCGCAGGGTAACGCAGGGTAAAAATGAATCTGGGGGAAGGCGCAGTTCCTTTAAAAACGTTGTTTTTTACCACAGAGATCAATGAGGACACTGAGGAAACCTGGGAAATGGAGGAAGGCATGGGTCCTGTAAAAGCGTTGAAAAACCTAATTTACCACAGCGCAGCCACCCGAGGGCGTCCCACCGTTCGACGAACTCTCTTTGCTCACGGCAGGCAGGGTTTCACAGGGTACAACATGTTTCCTCACCGAAGCTGGTTGAGCCTTACGACTCGGGATTGAAATGGATTTCTATCCCGTTCTGCAAGGCTCAATCATCTGATTTCGAAGAAATCCTTCTCCCGCTGGGAGAAGTCAGGTGAGGGGAACAGCCTCACTCTTTTTGGTTTCCTCAGTGTGCTCAGTGTTCTCTAGTGAGTCACATATCTAACGTGACGAACGGGTGGTGAATAATAATTAAGGTTTTTAATGTTATTACTTGATTTAACCCTGTGAAACCCTGTGTACCCTGTGGTGGATAAAGTTTTTAGAATTTGGCAGTTATCGGTTTTGTTAAATCAGGGCTCACTTGCAGGTACTCTTTTCCCGGATGAGCCGTATTTTAAATATCAAGAGCAAAGCGGATTGCCCCCCCAACATCAACCATCTTTGGCGACGGCAAAGATGTGATCAGTGATCCTATTTTTCCCTTCAAAACAGTCTGCAGGTGGTCACAGTTGACGGCACAATCCAGGGGCATGCCGTCTGCTTTCGATAGAAACACCTCAGAAGGTATATTGCGGATCGTACTTGTAATGGGAGCGACGGTCACTTCACCAAGATAATCCAACACTGAGTCACGCGTTAGAATAAGTACTGGCCGTTTTTTGTCTGGTCGTGCGAACTTGTACCAACGTATTTCGCCATGTCTCATTCGTCACCCCAGGCTTGCTCATCTCCCCAAACCGAAAACTCATCGGCAGCAACAGGGTGCTTTTCATAGCCTTGACGGTGCTTATTCTCCATTTGCTCAACTCTGTGGCGGGCAAGCGCCTCACGAAGCGCATTCCTGGTAAAAGCAGAACGACTAGTGCTAAGTTCCCTGGAAACGCGATCGACCGCTTTGACAAGTTCATCATCAAGAGTCATTTGAACGGTTCTCATATTACACCTCCCAATGTGGATTGCTATAGCTATAATAATCCCCACTTAATGCCATGTCAAACAGATTACATGTACGATAAGCTTACGAGGTATGACAACTTCAGGTACCCGACTTTCTATAAAAACCACTGCTGTCCCAACGTTTGGGATTTAGAAACGTGCAACTTATTGTAATAGAAAGATAATACACCAGAATATGCCTGTCTTCGACTTGAATTCAAAATACTCAATTAGCTATGC
>PVMK01118419.1_pt1 | contig 14032 bp, 13 predicted proteins | sample 1853481 | NCBI WGS metagenome assembly PVMK01 (sample SAMN08533507, study PRJNA380276) | Marine sediment metagenome, whole genome shotgun sequencing project. | reverse complement strand
CCACCTGGTACATTCGAGGTGACAGGGAGGGTGGGTGGAAAACCCGAAATCCCCAATGCCTATTTTCCGTCGCCCAAGCGCGGGTAACACGGCTCAAAAACCTCTATCGCTCTCTCCTCGCGCCGACAAATTCGAAATTCGAAATTCGAAATTCGAAATCCCGCAGCGGTGGGCTGAGGTTAGAATAACTCTGCGGAGGATTTTGACTTTGATGATCCGTCGTGTCTGGTTCCTGATGCTCGCGTGCGTGGTGGCTCTGTTGGTGGTCGGTGTTCTCGGGCTGGCTCACCTCAGGGTGCGTGCGGGCGCGAGCCGCCTTCCTGAACGCGGTTCATTCGTCGACATCGTGCCGGGCTGCCCGGCTCGGGTCGAGATTCTGCTCGATGGGAGGGGCATCCCCCACGTGACGACCGGCAGTGAGACTGCCCTGTGGTTCTCCCAGGGTTATCTTCACGCCCGCGATCGGTTCTTTCAAATGGAGATTGCGCGGCGGTTGGCGGCCGGCCGTCTGGCCGAGGTTTTCGGAGAGGCGGCTCTCGACAGTGACCGGAAGATGAGGATGCTGCGTATCTCTGCGTCCGCTCGTCGCCAGGCCGCGATGCTGACTGCAGGCGAGCGACGGGAGCTGGAGACCTACGCGGCGGGCGTGAACTCCACCCTCTCCAGGTTCGGGAGGTGGATAGCGCCCGAAATCTGGCTTCTGGGTGTCGAACCGGAACCGTGGCGGATCGAGGATTCGCTGGCCATCGGCGTCCTGATGCAGCTCGACCTCAGCTGGGCGATGGGGGAGGAGCTGCAACGGGGGTTGGAGCTGGCCCGCCTTGGGAGGGATCGGGCCGTTGCGCTCTGGGGATGGACCCCGCGCCAGGCGCGTGCCTGGATCCCGCCGGGAGACGGCGTCAAACATCCCTTTCGCGACCACGAGCCGATCACGGCGCCGATGGGCGGTATCGGCTCAAACTGTTGGGCTCTGGCGCCGGAGCGCTGTGTCTCCGGGCGGCCGCTGCTCGCCAATGATGCTCATTTCGGCGTCCAGATGCCCGGGACCATCTACGCCATTCACCTGAGCGGGCCCCATACCCATGTCGCCGGCGCATCGATCGCGGGATTTCCCGGAGTCGTCATGGGCCATACCGAAGGCGTTGCGTGGGGACTGACCCTCTCGCTGCTCGATGATCAAGACCTCTTCCTCCTCACCCTCGACGACTCCGGCACCCGTGAGCTCGTGGACGGTCGTTGGCAGCCGTTACGGACCGTCACCGAGAACATCGAGGTGCGGTGGCAGCCGGCTCCAGTGTTGCTCAAGATCCGCCTTTCGGTGCACGGACCCCTTGTACGCGAGCAGCGCGACGAGTCGATTGCGCTCGCCTGGACGGGTCTGCACGGGCCGAGCTTTTTGCCGGCAATTCTGAGAACCGACCGAGCGAACACGGTCGAGGAGGCCGCCGCGGCCTGGGAGCACGTGATCGGCCCCACCATGAATTTGTTGGCGGCCGACACCGATGGGCACATCCTCCATCAGGTGGTGGGCCGTGCGCCTGAACGGGCAAGGGGTGCGGGCCGCCTTCCGGCGCCGGGTGCGGACTCGCGCTGGGCGTGGGCAGGTTTTCGACCGATGTCGGCCAACCCGCGCCGGCTGGATCCGCCCGATGGGTTTCTGGCCTCGGCAAACCACGATGTCTTCGGAGAGGGCGACTACCCCGAGCGCGGCCGCTTGCCGGCCGACTTTGCGCCCCCGTGGCGGTACCGGCGCATCCGATCGGCGCTTATCGCCCGGACCGATTGGACGGTCGATTCATGTGTCGAGCTGCAGGGAGACGTGGTGTCGGGTCGCGCGATCGCGTTGCTCAAGCTGCTTCGTCCTGATCTCGAGGCGCTGGGCGGCGTGACGGCCGAGGAGCTGATGGCGTGGGATGCGAGGATGGATGTTGATTCCAGCGCGGCTCTCCTCTTTTCCAGGCTGTTGATGGAGCTCGGACAGGCGATTGGTGCGGACGACGCGGCTCGCGACGGCCTTTCACAAACACCGATCGGGCCCGAGGAGGTGCTCCTCCTGCTGGCGGGAGGGCTCGACGAGAGGTGGTGGGACGATGTCAGGACCGCCGAGGCTGAAAATAGACGTCTGATATTGGATCGGGTCCTCGATCGGCTCGACGAGCTCCACCATGGGGAGCAATGGGGAGAGGTCCATCAGGTGGTTTTTGAACACCCTCTGGCGTGGATACCGTGGGTCGGCCGATTGATGGGCGGTTCATGGAGCCGAGGGCCCTTCCCGGTTGCGGGCGACAACGTGACGATTAACGCCATGCACTGGAGCGGGGGACGCCCGTTCGAAGTCACCACCATGCCCGCCATGCGCTTCGTCGCCGATGTCGGCAACTGGGATGAGACGGTCCTCGTGCTACCGGTGGGTGAGAGCGGCAGGCCCTGGTCGTCCCACTACTCGGACCAGATCCAAACATGGCTGGAGGTCGGGGGGCGACGCTTTGCGTTCAGCCGTGAGGCGGTCGAGGCATCGGCCGTGGCCCGACTGGAACTGGTTCCCGGGACTGCGAAACACGCGCCGCCGGGTGAATCCCGGTGAACGAGGACCGCGCGGGCGTGCCCGAATCGATGGGGAGGGGAATCTGCCTGTCCCTGGTGACCTGCGGACCGCAGCTCGAGGTGGCGCTCGATCACAACACGCAGCGCGTCACGTCCCTGGTGCGCCTGGGCGGCGTGGCGCCGCGCTCGACCCTCGTCCTGGCGGCCGCAGATCTGCTGATTGAGGACGCCGGCCTCTCCCCCGACGATGTCAGCACGATCGTGGTCTCCCGCGGTCCGGGTTCGTTCACCGGCATCCGGTCCGGGTTGGCGACCGCCGCCGGATTGGCGGCAGCGACCGGCGCCCAATGCCTGGCGTACGACTCACTCCTGATGTTGGCCGCCCGATGCGGGGAATTGGACATTGTCTGGAGCGCCCAACCGGGGCGCCGGGGGGAGGTTTACGCTCGCAGCTACGAGATCGTGGAGGAGCGGCCGCCCCATGCGCTCGGCGCAATCGAGATTGTTGCCGTGGACCGCGCCGCCGAACGTGGGCCGTGGGTCGCGGCTGAGGCCCTCGATCTTGGTGGGGTCGAACGCGCCCCCACTGCTCGGAGCTCGGCCGAGGCGCTCCTGCGCCTGGTCGCGTTGGGTGTCACGGCGGATCCCCCGGAGCCGCTCTACGTGGAGGGCCCACCGATCCACCAGCGTGACCACGGTTCCTGAAATGTCAGCCTGCATTTCTCACCAGCTTCCAGCTACGGCCGGCGATGCACCACACCCAGCGGTGTTTTCTCGCTTCGGGGTGCTCGACGTACCGTCAGTACGACTCCGCGCCCCTCAGCTCGAAAACGCCGCTGGGCGCGGCACCTCGCTGCCCTCGCCATGAAACCCGGTGAGAAATGCAGGCTGGACAGGATATCGGTTCGTCCACCGCAGCTTGGTGATGCGCGGGCGCTGGCCGAGGCCGAGCTCGAGTGTTTCTCGGATCCCTGGCCGCCGCAGTTCTTCATGTCCGAGATCCTGGCCGACGGGCGGTTCAATCGCCTCCTCGTCGATCCCGCGGGGCGCATGGTCGCCTATCTCTTCTGCACCTGGCAGTACCTCGATCTGCACGTGCTCAAGGTAGCTACGATGGCACATTTCAGGCGATACGGCCTCGCGAGACGGCTGATGGTGCTGGCGGAGGACCACGCCGTGGAGATGGGTGGTGAGTCGCTGATCTTGGAGGTCCGGTCGAGCAACGGGGCGGCGATCAAGATGTACGAGGTGCTCGGGTATGACCACGCCGGTTTCGGCGCCGGGTACTACCAGAATGGGGAGGACGCGGTGATGATGAGAAAGAGAATGTCCTAAAGATTTCGAATTTCGAATTTCGAATTTCGAATTTGCAGCGCGGGGAACGACCAAGTGGCTTGAGCCTGTTGCCCGCGATTGGGCCGAAGAGTTCCAGAACCCGAAACATCCACGTCCTCCGGTGGGCGCGCCCGAGCGTGGGCAATACAACTCCAGGCCCCTGGTGGCTCTCCACCGCGCCGATAAATTCGAAATTCGAAATTCGAAATTCGAAATTCGCCCGATAAAGGTCAGCCCTCCCCGACCATCTTCTCCGGTCGCACGAGCTCGTCGAACCGCTCGCCGGTGAGCAGGCCGAGCTCTATCGCGGCTTCCCGGAGGGTGAGGCCCTCTCGTGGGCCTTCTTGGCGATCTTGGCGGCGTTGTCGTAGCCGATTTCCGGGTTGAGCGCGGTCACCAACATCAGGCTGCGGTCGAGGAGCTCGGCGATTCGGTCGCGGTTCGGCTCGATGCCCGCCACGCATTTGTCGGCAAAGCTCCGGCAGACGTCGCCGAGGAGGCGAATCGACTGCAGGAGGTTGTAGGCGATCATCGGTTTGAAGGCATTGAGCTCGAGCTGGCCGTTGGAACCGCCGATGGTGATCGCGACATCGTTGCCGATGACCTGAGCCGCGACCATAGTCAACGCTTCGACCTGGGTCGGGTTGACCTTGCCGGGCATGATCGACGAACCGGGCTCGTTTGCCGGGAGGGATGATCTCGCCGAGGCCGGTGCGCGGCCCGGAACCGAGGAGGCGAATGTCATTGCCGATCTTCATCAGCGATACGGCGGTTGTCTTGAGGGTGCCGCTGGTCTGCACTACGGCGTCGTGGGCGCCCAACGCCTCGAAGAAGTTCGGCGCGGTCACGAAGGGGAGACCGGTGATCTCGGCGATGTCTGCTGCGGCGCGGGTTGCAAACTCGGGGTGGGTGTTGAGGCCGGTGCCGACGGCGGTGCCGCCGAGGGCTAGCTCGTACAGATCCGGCAGGGTCGACTCGATTCGTTCGATGTCCTTGGTGATCTGGTGCGCATAGGCCGAGAACTCCTGACCGAGGGTCAACGGCACCGCATCCATCAGATGGGTGCGGCCTATCTTGACGATGTCTGAAAACTCGTCAGCCTTGGCAGACAGTACGTCCCGAAGGTGGCGCATCGACGGGCAGGAGGTCGTGGACGATGTGTTCGGCGGCGGCAATATGCATCGCGGTCGGGGAATGTGTCGTTGGAGGACTGCCCCCGGTTGACGTGGTCGTTCGGGTGGACGGGGTCTTTGGAGCCCGATCTCGCCGCCCGCGAGCTCGATGGCGCGGTTCGCGATCACCTCGTTGGCGTTCATGTTGGTCTGGGTGCCCGCTCCCAGTCTGCCACACGACGAGAGGGAAGTGCTCGTCGAGGCGCCCGTCGATGACCTCCTGTGAGGCCCGACCTATGAGCTCTCCGGTGGGTTCGGGGAGTAGGCCCAAGCTCGCATTGGTGCGAGCCGCGGCGAGCTTGAGGATCCCGAGGGCGCGAATGATCTCTCTCGGCATGCGCTCGTCACCGATTCGAAAATTGGCCAACGAACGGGCGGTCTGGCTGCCCCCAATAGCGATCGGCGGGGAACCTCGACAGGGCCCATGGTGTCGTTCTCGATTCTCGTATTCACGTTCTCTCCTTCTGACCTAAGATGAGCGATTCTCACCGGCGATCTGCACCAAGCTCTTGCGCTCTGGCCACTTGCGAAAATGCTCCACATACCAATGGGTATGCGTCCGCTTTTCGCAAGCACCAGAGCATCAAGAGCTTGGCACATCTCATCCGGCAGAACCACTCATCTTAGGTCTGAGATAATCCAACTCGGGATAACGCCTCTTCGAGCCATGTTGTTCCATTTTGGAACAGGAATTAGAAGAATTCGGATTCAAGTTGTAAAATGTGGACATGGGTCTGTTGGGAGAGATACTCGTTGAGCGAGGGGCAATTTCGGTAGAGCAGCTGCATACCGGGCTTGCCGCATGCCGCAGCGGGGGCGATCGTCTGGGAACCTGCCTGGTCGACCAAGGTTTTATCGAGGAGAAATCTCTGCTCGAGGCGCTCGCCGATCAACACGGCGTTCCCTCGGTGTCGGAATTCAAGCTGTTCGAGCTTCTGCGCTCGCTGGATTCCGGAATTCTGCCCCAGTCCATGCTGCGGCAGCTCCGGGTCGTACCGTTCCGAATGGTCAAAGACGGCATCCAGGTGGCGATGAGTAATCCCGGTGACACCATGGTCATCGATCGGATCGCGAACTTCACCCAGCTTCACGTCGAACCGTTTGTCGCTTCGGACAGGACCATCGAGATCGCGATCGACCGGGCGCAAAGCTATGCGCCGCCCGAGTCTGCCAAAGAAGATCTGCTGACTGAGGTCGTGCCCGATGAGGACGCGACCGGCAGCTGGGAAGATCTGTGGGCGACACGGTTGGACCCGGAAATCTTGTTTCGGATGCGAAGTCGCCCGAGGGCTGCTGGGGTCGTGCTGGTGGCGAGCTATCCGAGCCTGGAACCGGTCGGCTCCGTCGAGGGCAAGGTGAAGGGGATGCGGACCGACACCAGGGAGTTGACCCGGCTGTTGGGAAACGCACTGACTGCGGGCGAGATTGGTGAGACCCTCATGCATTACGCGGCTCAGCGGCTTGACCGCGTCTGTCTCTTTGCCGTCCACCACGACAAGGTCTCGGGATGGATGAGTCGTGGCTTGCCGCTGGATGCCGAGGATGTCCAGTCTTTCTCCGTTTATGCCGATGTACCTTCGCTTTTTTGGGAGCTGGAGGACAGGAACTTCTATCTTGGTGTCATGCCGGGTGGTCCGGTCAACGATGAGATCATGGAGCTACTTGGCCAGCCCGTTCCGAGGGAGATCGTGGTGGCGCCGGTGCTGATGGATGGGCGCCCGAAGGCATATCTCCTGGGTGACATCCCGACCAGAAGGATTCCGGAATCAGTCCGGGACGAGCTCGTAACCGCCGCGTGCGGCGCCGGTGAGGCCCTGGGGACCGTGCTGCACGGACGGGTCTGACCCGAGTGTGCCCCCTCTCGAATCACGATAAGATATGAGCATGAAGCGGCTTGGAGAAATCCTGCTCGAGCGAGGTGCGATTGCTATTGCGGAGCTCCACACCGGGCTCGAGGCGTGCCACTACAGCGGTGGGCGGCTCGGAACCCAGCTCCTCAAGTTCGGGTTCGTGGACGAGCACGCGCTGCTCGAGGCGCTCTCCGAACAGCTGGAAGTTCCGCCCATCTCCGCGGCCATCCTTCGGAGGGCGCCGGATGAGCTGCGGCACTTGGTACCGCTCCACGTCGCACGCCGGCTCCAGGTCGTGGTCTTTGAACGCAAGAACGGAAATCTAGGGGTGGCGATGACGACCCCGAGAAGTCCGGCGACCCTGGAGGAGGTCATCAGTTACGTCGGGTTGGACATCAAGCCCCACGTCGGGACCGAGATTGGCATCCTGACCGCGCTGGCCGAGGTTGGGGAGGAGTTGGAGATGCCGGCCGCTGAGCCGAACGGACACGGTTTCATCGATGAGGCGGACGAATGGCAGTTCATGTGGACCCCTCCCGCGCTGCAATCGACCGATCTTCTGCGTCAGCGCGAGCAACCGGGATTGGACGATCTCCCGATGGCAGCGACCTTTCCGGAGCTCGCTCCGGTCCCCGTCGGCGGGCGCAGTGCAACTCCCGAGCATCTGAACGATGAAACATTCGGTACCCTTCTGCGCGAGGCGAAGCATCGCGATGAGGTAGGTGATTTGCTGCTGCGGCGGGCCACCGCCATCCTCGGTCGTTGCTGTCTCCTGGCGGTGCATTCGGGGCGGGTGGTGGGATGGTTGGCACGAGGCGCAGGCGTGGTGGTGGACGATGTCCAGTCCTTCATGGCCCCCCTCGACGTGCCGTCCGTGCTGTCCGGGTTGGACGTGTCGGGGAGCTTCTGCGGCCGAGTTCCGCCGGGTCCGGTCAACGATCAGATGATGCAGGCGCTCGGCGATCCGGCGCCGTCCGAGGTGGTTATTTTCCCGATCCCGGTAAAAAATCGGATCGTCGCCTACCTGGTTGGCGACAACCCCGGTTCCGAGGTGTTGCCGGATGAGCGCGAGCAGCTCATGTCGGCGACCCAGAAGGCGGGGATCGCCTTCGAGATCCTGATCATGAGGAAGAAAATCTTGGCCTGACGGCCGCCCGACCCAGTTTTGAGTTCTTAGTTTTGAGTTTTGAGTTACGGACGCCATTTCCGACTTCCGGTTCCGCGTTTCGCGCTACGCCGTGACTAACCCGGGCATCGAGTACTCCCCCCAACCTCCCAGGAAATGCCGCGGGGGGTGGGCGAAAACTCAAAACTCAAAACTCAAAACTCAAAACTCATAACTTTTTTCTGTAGAGTTGACCCTTCGGTTGGGCGTATAATCCCTAGGCTGGAGGTGTGCTGATGGATGCTTCCGAGAACTACACCGAGACCTTCGTCGAGTTGATCCGGAGGGCTTCGACCGAGCTGCCCGCCGATGTCGTTGCGGCGATCGAGGAGGGGCGGGATGCCGAGGAGAGCCAGGGCCTTGCCTCGATCGCGTTGGGCACGATCCTCAATAACATCGAGCTCGCACGCGGAAATTCGGCGCCGATCTGCCAGGACACCGGCACCCCCGTGGTCTGGATCCATCACCCGTCGGGGATGAGCACCCGGAGGTTGAGGGCCGATTTCGAAACAGCGGTCCGTGAGGCGACCGCCCGCAGATTCCTCCGTCCGAACGCCGTCGACACCCTCACCGGATCGAACACCGGCGACGGGGCAGGGCGGGGCATTCCCTTTATCCACTTCGAGGAGTGGGACGAGCCGGGGATCGAGGCGCGGATGATCCTCAAGGGCGGTGGTTCGGAGAACGTCGGCACCCAGTACAAGCTGCCCGATGCCAGACTCGGCGCGGGGCGCGACCTCGAGGGCGTCCGCCGCGCGATTCTCGATGCGGTGGTGACGGCTCAGGGCATGGGCTGCGCGCCGGGAGTGCTCGGGGTTTGTGTCGGCGGCGACCGGGTCTCGGCCTTCGAGGAATCGAAGCGCCAGCTCCTGCGGCCGCTCAAGGACAGCAGCCCGGTGCCGGAGCTGGCCGAGCTCGAGGATCGCTTGCTGCACGAGGGCAACGAGCTCGGGATCGGACCGATGGGTTTCGGCGGCACGACGACGCTGCTGGCGGTCAAGATCGGGGTCCTCGACCGGGTGCCGGCATGTTATTTTGTGACCATCTCATACATGTGTTGGGCCGACCGCAAAGCTGCGGTGAGCATCGACGAAGAGGGAGATGTGACATGGCTGAGCTGAAGCTTCCAGTCAGCGAGGAGACGATCCGTGGTCTCAAGGTTGGCGATTTCGTCGAGCTCAGCGGCCGCATGATCACCGGCCGCGACGCGGCCCATAAGTGGCTGATGGATGAGTTCCGCGATGAGGTGGCGCCGTTCATGAAGGATTCGGTCATCTATCACTGCGGCCCGGTTGTAGCGTCAAACGACGACGGCACCCATGACTTCGTTGCCGCGGGCCCGACAACGTCGATTCGCGAGGAGCCCTACCAGGCGGATGTGATCGGTCGCTACGGACTGCGGGGTGTGATCGGCAAGGGCGGTATGGGCGCCACGACCCTCGCGGGGCTGGACGAGCACGGCGCCGTCTACCTCCACGCCATCGGTGGCGCCGCCCAGGTGCTGGCCCGCGCCATCCCGCGCGTGGAGCGGGTCTTTATGCTCGAAGAGTTCGGGGTCCCCGAGGCCCTGTGGGTGATCGATGTCGAGCGCTTCCCGGTGGTGGTGACCATGGACTCGCACGGTGGTTCGCTCCACGCCGAGGTCAAGGAACATTCGCAGGAGAAGCTGAGGGAGTTGCTGGGATTTGCCGTGTAGCCCATGACGGTGCCAGGTGAAACAAAGTTAACAAAGTGGCTGTGAGTAATTCCTTTCCGGCGGTTGTACGTCCGACGAGAAGCAGCCTCTTCCTCGACCCGAGGGATTCCTCACTTTGTTAACTTTGTTTCACCTGGCACCGCGCCAGCGGGGCTTCAGCCTCGTCGAAGCCATTGCAGCACTGGCGATCTTCGGTTTGGCGGTCATCGTCGCCTCAAGCTTTCTCGATGTCCAGATGAGCGCAGCACGGCGACTCGAAGCGCGGGCCGATCTGGTGCGTGCCGCCGAGACCCTGCTCGAGAGCGTTCGTGGCGGAGTGATGCCGCTGACATCGGGCGACGTCGACCTTTCCGACGAGTTCCAGCCCATGTCGTCGATCCGGGTTCGGACCACGCTCCGGGTGACTCCTCGCCCGCTACCCGATCTCTATGAAGTCCAGGCCGAAGCGCGGGCGATGGTGCGCTCCGAGGAAATGGTCGTGTCGATCACGACTCAGGTGTGGCGGCCATGAGGGACTCCCGCGGCACCACCCTCGTCGAGCTTCTTGTAGTTTTGGCGCTCCTCAGCATCATGATCCTGGTGGCGGCGGATCTGGTGGTCCACTCGGTGCGGTTGTTGGGCGCAACCGGTCGTTCGGTGCGAAACCCCATCCTGGTTCACGTTACGAATAGATTGCGCAACGATGTCCAGGAGGCGGCAGCCGTGGCCAATCCAGACACGGTTTGGTCTGAGGATCCGCTCGTGCTCGCGACCCGAGCGCGAGGCGCTGTGCGCATCGGTGTCGCGGATGGCAACCTCGTCCGCTGGACGGTGGCGCCGGGAAGCGGCACCGTCGAAGAGAGAGTTTTGCTGCGAGGCGTCACATCGTGGTGGTGGCGGTCACCGGTGACGGGAGTGGTCGACCTCAACATCGGCTATCTGGTCAACCCCTCGCCCGAGCGCCGAGTCTCCCGGGATCCGTGCTATGGCCTCGAGAGACGGAAAGAGAATCTCCGGTTCGCCATTCGAGGAAGCGGGGGAGGGCGACGGTGGTAGGTTCGAATCCGGCCTCCGAACGGGGGGTGGCCCTGGTCTTCGCACTCGCCGCTTTGACCCTGATCGCGATCACGATCGGCGCAGTCTCGGCCGACATTCGTTCGCGCGGCATCGGGGTGATTCTCGAGGAACGGGCGGTACGGGTGACCGCGCTGTCTGACGCCGCGATGGCCGAAACGCTCGCCGAGCTTGTCGCGAATGGGGTGACGTTCCCTGGCGTGACCGAGAGACCTTTTGAGGGCGGTGCGATCTCGAGCCTGGTTCGCCCCAAGGGCGCCTGGGAAGTGGAGGTGATCGCCGTCGGACGCCGCAATGACTGGCAGGCGGTGGTGACCGCCCGCGTGTTTGTCAAGAACGGCGCCCGCATCCTGTGGTGGCAGCGCACCCAGGGCCCTTCGGAAAGTGATCAGTGATCAGTCATCAGTAATCGGTGCCTGACTGATCACTGATTACTGATCACTGAACACAGGGGACTGGAACGTTCAAACGTCCAAACGCCGTTGCAGCATCCAGTTCCGCGGGTCTCGGCTCTCGCCGACGGATGACACCCGGATGGCGGCCTTTTCACCGACCGGGCAGCGGTTCTCGCACAGGCCGCAGCCGGTGCAAAGCTCGGGTTCGACGTTGGGGCGTTGGAGGGTGACGGGTTTGCCGTCGCGGCGGATGATGTCGACGTTTTCGAGCCACACCGCCTTGGGCGAGGTCGGGCACATCTCCTCGCAGACGATGCAGGGGTCTCCATTCCCCACGGCAGGCAGCGGCCGCGATCGATAAAGGCGGTGCCGATCCTGACCTCGGCGGCCCCCCGATCGCCTGCTTGGCGTTCGGGTCGAGGACGATCAGGGCTCCCGTGGGGCAGACCTCGCCGCACCGGATGCACGAGGGCTCGCACCACCCGCGGCGCATGTTGAGGATCGGTGTGAACAGCCCCTCGACCCCGGTCTTGCCGAGGTCCGAGCGAATCACCCCGGTCGGGCACGAGGCCGAGCACGCGCCGCACGTGATGCAGCGGGAGAGAAACGCCTCCTCATCGAGCGCGCCCGGCGGCCGGATCGCGTCGTCGGCGCGGGCGTCGGTTCCCCCGCCGCCGGAGCGCAATACCGGCGCAAAGACCGCCGCACCCGCCACCGTCAACAGGAACCTTCGCCGGCCGACGTCGAGGGACGGCGTCACGGTGGGTTCTCCGACGTCCGCGAGACCGTAGCGGAGGCTTTCCTCAGCGCAGGGCCCGATACAGTTAAGGCAAACGTGGCACTCGCTCACCCGGTGCCTGTCGAGGGGTTCGTCGGCGCCCTGGCAGGCGAAGAGGCAGAGCGTGCAGCCGGTGCAGGATCCCCCCGGGTCGCGGCGAATGCGCAGCGGGGCGAGGCGGGCGAAGACGCCGAGAAGAGCCCCCAGCGGGCACACGGCCCGACAGAAGAACCTCGGCATCCACGCCGCCAGCAAGAGGATGGCCGCCAGGAGGCCGAAGGAGATCCAACCCCCCGGCGAGGCACCGCCGTGCCACAGCGGCCGGACTCCGGACGCGAAGGCGCGGTGGAGGAGAGGTATCGGGTCGAGCCAACCGATGTGATTGGTGCCGAGCGCCGCCCACGCAAGGAGCACCGTCAGCACGATGTACTTGATGGCAAACCACCGCCGGTAGCGGTTGATCTTGGGGAGCTTGCGCCGCTCGGGTCCGGCGACCCACGACACCAATTGTTGCAGGGTGCCGAGCGGACAGATCCAGCCGCAGAAGAAACGGCCCAGCACCGTGGTCAGCAGGAGCACCACGAGCCCGATCCACGTCCAGCGGGGGATAGTCCAGTCCGAAAGCGCCGTGCCGATCGCTGTCAGCGGGTCGAGGGCGAGGAGGATCGAGGCCACGGCGCCGGGGATCCGCGGTTCGGCAAGACTCCAAAAGAGAGCGAGGAAGGAGAGCAGGAAGAAGGCCTGCACGACGATTCGATAGTGGCGGGCGCGGGGGCGGAGGCGTGTCATGTGGTTGAGTGAACTTTTCGAAAAATTTCGAATTTCGAATTTCGAATTTCGAATTTACCCACGCGAGGAATCGTTTTGGAAACTTGAAACCTGCCACCCGCGTCTGGATAGTTTTGGCCGGCGTGGCGGGAGGCGATCGCGTCGACGTCGGCAGTACACCGTGTACGCCCGCTGCGTACGTGCGCGCTTGGAACGCCCAAGCGCGGGCAATACATCCGAATTGACCTGAACGCTTCACCGCGTCGTAAATTCGCAATGCGAAATTCGAAATTCGAAATCATTTCAGGTTCCCACCTCGACCGACTTCCAGTCCGCGGTGCCAAGCCCCAACCGCGTCGCGATCGCGATGTGCGGTAATTCGTCGGGTGTGAGATCGAGGAGGCCGGCGCCCCATGCATCGGCCGCCACCGGGTCGGTCGCCACCGCGACACAGTCGACGGGGCGAACGAGGGCGAGCGAACCGCCCGTTGGACCGCCGCCGGTGAGAATCCGGGTGGCGTCGATCACCGTCAGGGTGGGGCGGAAGGCGGCGCCGAGCTCGGCGCAGACCTGGGCGATCCGTTGGTGAAGATTGGCTCGACGGCCGACGATGGCGCCGAACCAGTTCTTCATGCCAAGAGTGGCGCGAGACAGGGAGTGGTGCTTGACCACCGGCACATTGATCACGCGGTCCGCCTCGGTGATGGGTTTCAGGACTTCCCACGGTCCGAGGACGGTGCCGCCGAGGTCGAGGCGGACGGTGCCGGTGCTCCGCTGATGCTCGATGGTGGCACCGGCGTCGCGGGCGGCGGCCTCGATCCCCGAGCGGGCGAAGGCGCGGGTCGGGTCGTTGCAGGAGTTGTCGACCACGACCACTGACGCAGCGCCGGCTCCGTAGCACAGGCGTGCGAGCTCGCCGATCAGCTCGGGGTCGGTGTTGGCGGCCTGCTCGGGCTTTCGGTCCCACGCACAGTTGGGTTTGATTGCCACTCGCTCGCCGGGTTTGACAAAGGCCTCGATGCCGCCGAGCGCCGCCAGGGCGCGGCTCAAATTGGCGATCGGTCCGTTACCGCACGCGGATGCGATCCGGCCTTCGGCCTCGGGATCGATGCGCCAGTCCTTCGGTCTCGAAAGCGCCTCGACCGATGGAGGTTGGTGGCGTCCGGGCCGGTTTGAAAAACCGAAACCGAGACCGGCGAGAGCAATTCCGGCGGCCGCGGGCGGACCCCACCGCCGCAGCAACTCGCGTCGCCCGATGGCGCGGTAGGCGTCAATA
>PVMK01189299.1_pt2 | contig 14034 bp, 14 predicted proteins | sample 1853481 | NCBI WGS metagenome assembly PVMK01 (sample SAMN08533507, study PRJNA380276) | Marine sediment metagenome, whole genome shotgun sequencing project. | reverse complement strand
ATACCGGCATGGAGATACTGGGCCTTTATGGGCAGCTGGACAAGCTTTCCAAGTGGGCACCCCTCAAGGGAGCCATAAAGAGCCTGTGCCTCGGCTCGCTGGGGCTGGGTATTGGTGGTGGGACCAACGAGATCCAGCGTAATCTCATAGCCACCATAGGGCTGGGACTGCCCCGCGCATAAGTAGTAGAGGCTGTTACCTTCAACAATAAAGTTACTGTAATATTAGAGACCGCTGAAAAAGAGGTGCAGGATACTCCATGTGTGTTTGAAACTTTATGAAATAGTCTGTAGATGTCGAGCGAGACGCTTCCCCAGTACAACAATAGTCATAGCAGGAGGAATCCCTACCGCTTCAGGAAGGATGCTAGTATCACAACAATACAGGTTTTTTATAGGACTCTCCAGATTGGTATCGACTAATTTCCCGATCCGTACTGTTCCAGCAGGATGAGTAAGGGTGATACCAGTATGGTGGAGGTCATTGGGATCACACCCCGCTTTCACTAAAATTCTCTCCGCCGTATCACGGCCGTATTTAATTCGATCCCAATCTCGCTGGGTGAAGGTTTTGGATACTTTACCGTCGGGAGTTACCTGACCGGTTCCTTCATCTGAAATCTTGGCGAATAAACCAAGGGCCTTGCGAAAGCGAAGCAGATTTTGTAGAGAACGGAGATGCTCATCTTGTATAAACTGCAGGTGCCATGTAATATAAGGCTCGAGCATTGCTGAGAACAGAATTCCGTTCACCTTGTCATGATAACCAATGGTCATAGGATGCTCAAACCCGTTGCCCCTGCCCTCTTTCACGAAACCGAAGCTAAAGTTTGTCGGGTCTCCTGTAAACCAACTCCCCGCTTCCTGGAGCCCGCACCTCTGTAAAATTTCCGCTGTGTGGACGCCACCTGCACTGCATACTACCACTTTGGCTGTAATCTCATATACTTGGCCGCCTCGCCCGACAGCTCTGACTCCCACAGCAACACCGTTTTCGACGATTGCCTCTATGACCTTGACATGTGTAAGTAAAGTAGCACCCTGCTCCACAGCCTCCATAGCGAAAATCTTTGCTGTCCACTTGGCTTTGTGGGGACAGTTCATACATTCCTCACAACCTACCCTGCATTTGTTAAAATCAACATGTCGATGTAATGGTTCCCATTGCATGCCTAATTCGTTGGCCGCTTCCCAAATGCGCCTGGTCCCTGGCCCAATGAATTCATCGGGCGGTAGACTGACCCAGCATTCTTTTATAGCCTCATCCACTAAGTTCTTGAGGGATATCCACGTTGTATCTTTTCCAGTAGTCGATGTCCGGAGAGAACGCTGAACCAAGATATACATGGGTTCCACCTCCAACACCGTGAGCCAGTGTCAGATTGTCGCCCTCTACGGTTCTCCTGAGAAATAGTCCTATATTCAGTTCTTTTTCTACACGGAAGAGAGTATCCAGTCGGTTGCCAATAAAGCGTTCCCTGGTACCACCTTTTTCAATGAGGATTACCTTTTTCCCTCGTTGAGACAGTTCCCTGGCTACCGTACATCCTCCCGGTCCAGCGCCAACTACTACAATATCCGAATTAAGCTTCTTTACTGACTTAGGCATGACACTTCCTTTTATATAGACTCACTGGAGTGCAATGGCGGTATTCTCGATTCGTCACAATGATCGATTATTGAGGAGGTATTTCACATATTTGATAGGATTATGAAGCAACAGTGGATATAGACCCCTTACTTACTAGCTCTATCGGGTAGTACTGGTTTCGGTAGTCTTCCCTTTTAATCATTGTCCTTGCCTCGCCGGTGCAGGATGATGTACAGAGCCCGCAGCCATAACATTTGGCAAGGTTGACCGCGCTTGTCCCGTTCACCATGCTATTGGCGCCAAAATGGCAACTATCTACACATATACCACAACCAGTACACTTATCCTTGTCAAGCGTGACTATATCAGGACCGGGGCTGAAGACGCCCCCCCTGCAGCCAGATGGGCTCTCATTGGAAAGCATATCTCCTTTTCACAGTGGCATAGTACATATGCCCATCCCTTTGGAGTGCATACAGGCAAAAAAGGATGGCACCAATCCCTCTTCGTGTAGATCGTGGATGAGCGCTTTCGCTTCCTCTGGAGTCAGGTCCCTATGGTCATCGTCGGCTCTTCTGAGTGCCTCGGCACCATATAGGACGAAGATGTCCTTCATATAGGTTCCGTTCCTCTTGCCTAGAGCTTTCTGACATATACAGGCACCCACGGTGATCTCGGTATTTTCAAGGACAGATATTGCATCTATGAAATCTGTCGCTTGTTGATAAGTAATCACTTCGCCGGTAGGGAGCAAACGGCCAAGAAGTCGTGACAATATTGCTAAAACCGGCTTTCCTTTAACTTTAATGAAGAACCGCGTTGTTTTATCCAATAGTCTTATAACATGGGGCTCGATTCCTATATAGAAACTCGTTAGAGGAATTTGAAGTCGTCCAGCCTCCGTTATATTTCCACCTGTTAATTTGTGGTGAGCCATGGCGCCTCCTTATTTGAATAATACTGCGGTTAAACCCGGTGAGACTGCTGAAGAAGAGGTGCAGATTACTTCCTGCCGGGGTCTGGGGGTGTCCCCCAGCTTTAAAAGTCCCCCAAGATTGGGGGATTACTGGGTTAATCGAGAGTATTTCAGCAGTCTCTTTAAATATTACTATGTGATTAACCCTTGCTCCTTCATTTTCTTGATTTCTTCCTCTCTCAGTACCCTTTTGAATATTTTCTCCGTTACAGTCAACGGTAGATCATCCCTGAACTCTACAGATTTGGGTACGGCAATGGCTGGGAGATTATCTTTACAATATGAGATAATCTCATCGGCAGTGAGCTTGCCTTTGTATTCGTCTCTTGGTTTTATGAAAACCTTTATCCTCTCGCTCCCCGGGCGTTCGGGATCCGGGATACCCACTGCTGCAGCCATAGCCACCCCGGGATATTTAAATAATACTTCATCAACTTCCGTCGTATAGACTTTGTAACCTGAGATATTTGCCATATCCTTGATCCGATCTTCAAGGACAAAGTACCCATTCTCATCCATTTTCCCGATATCACCGGTGTGAAGCCAGCCATCGGCGTCAAGGCCACTGCCGGGCGTAGGCCAGTACCCCTTCATATTCTGTGGGCCGCGAATGACTATTTCGCCGCTCTCACCTGCACCAAGCTCTTCACCGGTTTCTATGTCTATTATTTTCACCTCTGTATCGGGCACGGGCAGCCCTATGCCCAGCGTTACCTTGGCAGCGAAACCGGTTATTTTGGAAAAAGTGCTAAGATTTGCATGACTAAAACCACACTCGGTTAAACCGTAAGCCTCCGTTACCGGCATTTGAATTTCTTTCCTGATGGTATCAAAAATCCCTTCTGGAAGTGGAGCGGCAGCAGACAAGAGGAGAACGGGCAGCCTGCCCACTTTTTTCTCAGCTATCCTCATTAGATGAGTAGGAACGACGAAAATTACCAGGGGGCGATGTTCCTTCATAATAGTTATGGCTTGATCCGTATCCCTGGGGTCGGAAACCAGGAAGATTCTCAGGCCTAAGGCAATGCAACATAGCATCGCCGTATGTCCGTATGTGTGGAATAAGGGAACAACGATTTCCCCCGCAGCCTTTCCCTTAATTCCTCGCCATAAAGGTTCAAGCATCCAGGTCATTTGCCTTATAGTGCAGGCCTTGATGTAATGGGTTATCATGACGCCTTTTGGTACTCCCGTGGCACCTCCAGTGAAGGAAAGATAGGCCAGGTCCTCCTCTGGATCGATATCAACTTGTGGAGGGTTCGGTTCGTGCTTAGCTATGAGGTCTTTAAACTGATGGGCACCCGGTACTCCTTTTACTTCGGGCTCCTCTGTAGAGTAATCCATGGGTGATGTAACGATTATGTTCCTGAGTTTTATTTTATCCTTTATTGAATTGACCACATCAAGCGCTTCATCCGAGCAAATCACCGTATCCGCCCCTGATTCGCCTATCTCGTATTCCAGGTCATGAACCCTGTGAAGTGTGCTACAGGGAACAAGTGCAGCACCCGTTTTCGATACTGCAAAATCGGATATGATAAATTGTGGGCAATTCGGGAGAATTGTTGCTACTTTGTCACCCTTCTTTACCCCCAACCCTGCAAGGGCATTTGCCAGCCGGTCTACATATTCCCTCAGTTCGCTGTACCTTATTTTCTTTCCAAGGTAGTCAATGGCAACCTGATTAGGATATGCCTCTGCTGAAACATCCAGTAACGTATACACTGGAATTTTGTCATACGGCTCCAGGGTCTTTTTCAACGGATACGGCCCAAGCTTATAATTCTTAAGCCAGGGCTTGTCGCTTCCCTTTATCTTTTCTGCCACGACATTTCCCTTCTAGTTTCACCAGATGTCGGGTATGTACTCATCTAATCCTAATGCCTTTAATTTTGCGGGGGTGGGTTTCCCTGTAGCCTTATCCCATCCCCGTAGCTCGTAGTATTTATCCAGCATCTCTGCCAAATTTTCATTCACCTTACCTTCTGCCGGACCCTCCGGTAGTGGATCCTCCAATAATCGAGGGGGTAGCGTATCGTCGGCTCTGGTAAGTCCTTCTCTTATACTGAAGACACGGGCAAGGTTATAGGCCCTCTCGCCAAGCGTCACCATATCATCATACGTGAATTTGCGACCGATACAGTGTTCTACCAGTTCAACCCACTCATCTGAATCTACACAGAATCCCATGAACTTGCACGCTCCCAAGCGTGTCGAGAGCACACATGACATTCTCTAGATCTACGAGAATGTGGACCTCACTGGGATCGGCCACCAATGAATCCTCAATCTTACTATCCGGAATACATAGGAACGGCATATCAAAAAAAGCCGGGCCCTGTATATATCCTGTAACATGGTCACCACCCCTGTTCGCAACAGCATATGCTAGCCCCGTTATTTGAACGGCTCTGGAATCATAGGCTGGAAGCTCCAAACCCTTAACATGCATGGCAAATTTTTCGCTTCCCTTGCCCAATTTCTGGGACATCCTTCTCGTTCCTTCAGCCAGGAGATCACCTATACCCTCTCTCTTGGCTATCTTGTGTATTAGCTCTACTACAACGTCAGCGTCACCAAACTTAAGCTCCAATCCATCTGTATCCGATTTGGTCAGTATTCCCTTCTCATAGCATTCCATAGAGAAAGCAATCGTACTTCCTGCCGAAATCGTATCGAGGCCATAAATATCGCACAGATAATGTGCATGTGTAATCGCTTCCATATCGGTGACCTGGCACTGACCACCGAGGGTCCCCACGCTTTCGTACTCCGGCCCACCGCCCTTCTCGCCTTTATATTTCCCCTTCCTGATTTCACTTTGTCTCCCACATTTAATTGGACAGGCAAAGCATCCCCAGGACTCTACAAGAACCTTTTCACTGAGGGCTTCTGCGTTTATTTCCTCCAATTCCGGAAAGACACCAGTTTGCCAGTTTCTTGTAGGAAATCCACCTTTTTCATTCACCATGTCAATAACAGCATTTGTGCCAAATGTCTCCAATGCTACTTTCAGCAAAGACTCATCAACCAGCTCAAACTGTTTCCTTGCTACTTTAGCAAATGAAGCTGCATCTGCTAAATTGACTGGCTTCTTCCCATGCACGGCAATAGCTTTCAATCGCTTAGAGCCCATTACAGCTCCACCACCGCATCTTCCTGCTGCCCGGTGGATATCGCTCATGGTGCTGGCATATCTAACTTGATTCTCGCCCGCTATTCCAATACAGGCAACATTAAACTTGTCCCCTAGCTCCGTCTTTATCTTATTTGTAGTTTGAGGTACGTTTTCACCCCACAAATGCTTGGCATCCCTAAGCTCAGCTCTACCTTCCTCAATTACAAGGTAAACAGGTTTTGGAGAGATCCCCCTGCAGAATAATTCCGTCAAAACCTGTCTTCTTAAAGTCTACTCCCCAGAAGCCGCCTACATTTGATTGCGCCCAAATACCAGTTAACGGCGATTTGAAAACCAGGTTGTATCTACCGGTGCTGGGAGCCTGAGCTCCCGTTATGGTACCATTCATAAAGATAAGCTCGCTTTCAGGGCCTAACGGGTCAGCTCCCTTTGGAACCTCATGATAGAGGTAATGGGTTGCCAGCCCGGCACCGGTCAAGTACTTGTCAAATAGATCCTCAGGAATTTCCTCCTCTGTAATTTTAGACTCCGATAAATTGACCCTCAGAATTTTCCCATGGCCTCCAAACATTTCTACCTCCTATTCTCCATTACTATATAAGCGCAATATGATACTATCCTACCTACTAAATACCTAGAAGTCCACCGATCGGCCGTCGTAGGCGTAGAGAAAAAGCTTACTCAGTTCCTCGTAGGAGGGGGCACGGACAGCGGTGATTATCTGCGTATCATTGAAGGCATCGTCTACCATCTTCTCCAGTTGTGCTTCGTAAGCCTTGCGCTCGATGCCCATTTCTGCAACCTTGATTGGATTCCCTATATTCTGGCATAGATCACGAATATATTTTGCGAGAGTCCGTGCTGCTTTTTCACCTTCCTCATTGGAACAGCCAATGAAAGCTGCCAGTTCCGCAAACCGCTCTGGATCTTCCTTGGCGGCGTACTCGATAGTATAGGGTAGGAAGAGAATTACGGCGCGACCGTGGGGTATATGGAATATGGCCCCGAGAACATGTCCCATTGCGTGAGCCATCGAGGCCATGGCATTGCCGAAGCCCAGGCCGGCGCAGGTGGCAGCATTATGCATTCTCTCTCGAGCCTCCATATCGGAACCGTCGGCCATAGCCAGTGGCAGATACTGGAAGATAAGGCGAGCAGCGTTAATGCACAGGCCGTCGGTAATGTCTGTGTGCCAGGTACAGGTGTAGCCTTCAACGGCGTGGGTCAGCGCGTCCAGCCCTGTGTCAGCGGTTAACTGGGGGGGCATTCCCGCCGCCATCTCCGGGTCCACGATAGCGATATCGGCGGTGTTTTCTCGATTGCCCAGACCCATCTTGCGCTGTTCCTCAGTATCGGTCAGCACAATTCCCCAGGTAGCCTCGGCCCCGGTGCCACTGGTGGTGGGGATGGTAATCAGGCGCGCCTTCTGGCGCAGAACCAGGTCCGCAATGGGATTGATGGCGGCTGGCTCCATATCCGGCTGCTCGTAGAGAACCCAGATGGCCTTGGCGGCGTCCAGCGGTGAGCCTCCACCCAAGCCGACGATCCAGTCGGGTGCAACCTCCATGGGCGACCTGCGCTCCACGGCGCACTGTCTGCACACTGGGGTCGGGCTCGACCTCGTCGAATACGTGCACTTCGATGCCGGCTATATCCAGATGGGCCTTCACCTTGTCTACCAGGCCAAGTTGGACCATCATAGCGTCGGTGACAATGAGGACGCGTTGGCCCTCCAACTCATCGAGGACTTCCAGCGCCCCCTCACCAAAGACGATACGTGGTGAGACGAAATTCCACATCGCGACTACCTCCCTCTGATGAAAGATCACAGACGATTGACGAAAGGCTGAGGATAGATAACGAAGGGCGAATTGCCAGTTATACCTATACTATATCCTTCGAACACTGTACTTACTGTCAATCACCGAAATCTGTGGGTACACGCGAGACGCAGTTGACCAGCTCCTTGGCTGCCTTGGGGTAACGCATGACTTTCATCATGTCACCCTTCAATTTTAATTTACGTACCATTATTGCCGAGATAGGTTCCAACTTCCCTTCGATAACCTTGCGCCAGTTGGTGTATGGGGCACGGATGATGAACTGAGCCTCCCGCTCGTCCTCGCTGGCGATCATCACTGCATCGGTGCACTTGCCATGATACAGGCCGATGAAGAGATAGGCAGACTCAGGATAGGCTTTATCAGGCTCGATCACGAAGATGAAATCCCCTTCCCAGTCCTTAGCCGACCTTTCGTAATCCTCGCTGGCATTGAGCTGATTTGCGAACTCCTTGCCCCATTCATCGGACGGAAATTTGAAAGCCATAAGACTCCCCCCTTTCTCTTATATTCATAAGCAGACCGAAAATCTATAGCCTTATGATAGCCTTATGAATGTGGTGCAGAGTGTAGCATCTAGCGAGGTGAAAGTCAATATATATGTAGAGACCGATGAAAAAGAGGTGCAGGATACTTAAAGCCGGGGGTCTGGGGGTGTCCCTCAGCTTTAGAAGCCCCCCAAAGACTGGGGGATATAGGAAGTTGATCATGACTATATCAGCATTCTCTTAGAGACCGATGAAAAAGAGGTGCAGGATACTTACTGCCGGGGGTCTGGGGGTGTCCCCCAGCTTTAAAAAGTCCCCCAAGATTGGGGGATATAGGGGGTTGATTGAGACTATTTCAGCAGTCTAATTAATGCATATAGGTGGAATTAATAGCGAGGTCGATGACGTAATGAGGCTATTCCTGGTAATATCATCTATAGATTGGTTGCCCGCTTCAGAATATTTTCCCACCGGGCATTTACCCGCTCTTGAAGTTCGCTAATCTGTTCTTCGGTAATTTTGCTGAACCTTCCCTGTTCCATGAGGTATTCTCTCACTGGCCGCAGACTCCCTTTCCGGGCAATGGATTCGCTGGCCGAGGTGAGGCGGAAAGCGCCGTCTTCGACCTCATAGAGCACAATCCAACCGGTTTGTGCGGCGAGTTCGCCCATTCTTATAGTGTCACTGAAGGAAAAGTGCCACCCCGGAGGGCAGGGTGTAAATACGTGTATAAATCTGGTTCCCTTTATTGTCTTTGCTTTTCTCACTTTTTCGTAAAGGTCCAGAGGGTGGGTAGCACTGGCGGCAGCCACGTAGGGGATGCCATGCGCTTCCATTATCGCCAGCATATCTTTCTGGTTTTGCTGCTTGCCAAGCATGGGAGTGGTGCCTGAAATAGCGCCGAGAGGTGTAGAGCCCGAGCGCTGATTTCCGGTGTTCATGTAGCCTTCGTTATCGTAGCATATAAAGATGAAATCCTCCTGCCTTTCAGCAGCGCCGCTTAACGCCTGGATTCCTATATCGTACGTGCCTCCATCACCGGCGATAGCTAGTACGGTAACTTCTTTTCTGCCCAGGGCTTTCAGTCCGGCAACCAGACCGGTAGCCGATGCCCCGGTGGAGGCGAATGGCGTGTTTACACACGGGACATCAACCGACGTTACCGGATACATGCCATGCAGTACTGTAAGGCAACTGGCTGGCACCGTTACTATAACCTGACCTTCCAGCGCTTTGAGTATATGACGATAGGCCAGAGATAAGGAACACCCGGGGCATGTCCTGTTACCCGGCAGGATATATTCTTTTTCGGTCAGGTTGACAGCATTAGTTTTCAACGGGCAAGCCCTTTCACATGTGACATATCCATTCGGGATATTCGATATTTGGATCGCCTTCTTCAAGCGATGGCAGCGATTTTCGAACCGCGTCTGCTATCTCTCTGGCTTTGACATCACGTCCACCCAGTCCGACAATAAAGTTGCGAATTACTGCCTTTACACGACTTCCATAAAGCGCTGATTTAATTTCTGAGCAGGTGGCTCCTTCCGACCCATAGCTGATATTCTTGTCGAAAACCACGATAAGACGGGATTTACTTAGCGCTTTAATCAAATAGTCTTTAGGAAAAGGTCTAAATACCCTCAGGCTCAGGACACCGACCCTGTAGCCTTCTTCCCGGAGCATGTCGGCGGCTACCGTTGCCTCCATCGCCAGGCTTCCCATGGCCACAATAATTATTTCAGCATCATCCAGCCTGTCTTCCCAGAACATGTTAGCATAGCTTCTTCCAAATAATTGATCGAATTCCTCGCCCACTTCTATTATAGTTTTCCTTGATTTCTGCAGAGCCTCCTGGAGGAGATATCTCAGCTCCATATATCCATGGCAGAGCATACCCTCAGCATTAACCCTGGGATTTGCCAGTGTGACAAGATTATAGTTCCGGGGATTGGCCGGGTCCAGTATCGTGTGCGGCTTGTACGGGGGAAGAAATCTATCGACATCCCCTTGCGGAGGGACATCCACCGGCATTTCGGTATGGGATAAGATATATCCGTCGTAGCATACCATAACCGGTACATAGACAGTCTCGGCGATCTTATAAGCCTGGATCACCGAGTCCACTATTTCCTGGTTGTTTCGAGCATATATTTGTATCCAGCCTGTATCCCGTTGGGATATAGAGTCCTGCTGGTCATTTTGCACATTCCAGGGGGCTCCGATGGCACGGTTAACACAGGCAAGGACCACGGGGAGGCGTGTCCCTGCAGCCCAGTGCAGCATCTCATGCATATAAGCGAGACCGTGTGAACTGCTGGCGGTGAAGGTCCTGGCTCCTACAATGGAAGCTGAAGTGCATACAGCCATAGCACTATGCTCGCTCTCAACGGCAATGTACTCGGCCTTAAGGTCTCCTCCTTCCACAAATTCAGATAGGCTTTCGGTGACCGGTGATTGGGGAGTAATTGGGTAGGCAGCTATAACCTGGACGCGGCTGAGCTTCGCTCCCAGGGCCGCAGCGTGATTGCCATCAAGTATCTGTATATCAGCTTTTCTATCTAGCTTCTTATTTATCAAGATCGGTTAAATCCGTCCTTTTCGGAACAGAACTCCCCTTCATTTACCATGGTTATCGCCTGTGCCGGGCATATCTGCATGCATATTCCGCACCCTTTGCAGTACTCGAGGTCTATCTGAACAGGTATGGTTTTGCTGATAAGAGCCTCCGGGCAATAAAGCCAGCATATAAAACAGGATGCCTTACCGCGCTTGGCCGGGATGCATTTGCCCGGATCAATTACTGGACGTGAGGTGCGCCATTCACCTGTCTTACCTGCTTCACCTATGCCCGGCGACGATTCACTGCATATATGCGTGCAACTCCTGGCTACCATGACTTCATTTCACCTCATTTTATACAGCTTGGTTATTTCGTAGGTCTTGGTGATTGCGGCGAGGTTTATATCGATAGTATTGTTGGAGAACCTTTCTCTTATTACTTTCTCAAAACTTGTCATTTCTACTATTTCAGTGGCGCGGATAAATGCGCCCAATATTGCTGTATTCACTACTGTAAGTCCAGAGACTATCAATCCCAGTTCCTGGCATACCCTGGTGGCATCAGCACAAGCGATATTGAAATCACCATAACACTTAAGCTCTTCTGGGGGCTGCTGGGAATTCACCACCAGCCATCCCTTCTGAATTTAGACCACTGATTGTATCTGGATCATTGAGTAAGGTATCGTCCAGTACTACCACTACGTTTGGTTTTTCCACCTGCGACATGACCATCACTGTTTGCGGGGAAATCCGGGTCGACGCACTCACCGGTGCACCTCTCCTCTCGGCACCGAACGATGGCGCAGCTGTTACTCCATGATAGCCTGTCAGGTAGGCGGCCTGTGCTGTTATCTTGGCAGCCGTTATGGCTCCCTGACCGCCCCGGCCATGCCATCTTATCTCATACAACTTTGTATTTGCAAAGGATTTCTGCACCATGCTAATAATTCCAGTGGTTGATATATTACAAAGGGCGTTAATTCATGGTAACGCCCTTTACTTGGATATGTCAAATTTGGAATGCTCTCCTCAATCTGTGTATTTAAAGAGAATATTGCCCGACCTCTTCCACAAACATTCAAAAGAAGCTAGCGCTAAATTAGGCCGATTCGCTTGGATTATCACCCATCAGGCTCTCCTATAAATATGAACACACGGATTAAGTGTGTTGGACGAATATGGCAAGTTGACAAACGGAGGGTGGGGGCGTTACTCTATTCGCACACGGGAAAGATTGTCAATATACCTGCTTTCAATCCTGCGAAGAAAGGTACGATATAGTTATAATCGTCTTAAGGGGGTAGTATTATGGCAGATTCGAATGCAAAGCCAAAAAGGATGATCAGGGCCTTTTCCTTCTGTGCGCTGGCATATGTCATTGCCTTATGTGTTGCTATTCTTGTCGGATATGCGCTAGGAGACCGGCATCCCATCTGGATCGTTTTCACCGCAGATATCGCGGCTACACTGGTCATTTATACTTTTGCCCGCGTGTTCCGGAATGCAAGCTTTTATGATCCGTACTGGAGTGTCGCCCCGCTTGCTATTGCGTTGTACTATATATTAGTAGTCTCATCGGGAGACGTGGTTTTTATACGTCAGGTGCTTGTTGTCACCCTCGTATTTATTTGGGGCATTCGGCTGACTCTTAACTGGGCCAGACAATGGCGGGGACTGGGTCATGAAGACTGGCGATATGCGAATTTCAGAAGCAAATCTAAGGGTTGGTTCTGGTTTGTTGAATTAACTGGGATAGAAATGATGCCAACGATAATCGTTTTTCTCGGTTGCCTATCTCTCTACCCTGCCCTGGCTACCGGGACCAACCCATTTGGCGTGCTGGACTGGATTGCGATTGTGGTTACTGCCGGTGCAATTATCCTCGAAACAACGTCCGACGAACAGCTAAGAAAATTTGTTAAAGCAAACCCGAAGCCTGGCAAGATTATGTCAACAGGTTTATGGGCCTATTCGAGGCATCCAAACTACCTTGGAGAGATAATGTTATGGTGGGGACTCTTCCTATTCGCACTATCTGCTGATCTTTCTTATTGGTGGGTAGTCGTTGGTCCGGTAGCTATGACCTTACTCTTCATATTTATCAGTATTCCAATGATGGATAAAAGGAATTTGGAAAGAAAGCCGGGATATGAGGAGCATATGAAGAAGGTTCCTGCACTGTTTCCGTGGTTTCCGAAAAAGTGATCGGCTACTGGATAGCGAGTGTGGGCATGGTAGATCTAAGTGAAACCGCTGAAAAAGGGGTGCAGGATAGTTGCTGCCGGGTATCTGGGAGTTTCCCTCAGCTTCAGAAGTCCCCAAAGATTGGGGGTACAGGGGGTTGGCTGAGAGTATTTCAGCAGTCTCCCAATTAATCGATAGGAGGAAGTAATAATGATTAAAGTGATGGCTTTTATAAAGAGGAAGCCCGGAATTTCACACGAGGAGTTTGTGCAGCACTATGAGGAGGTTCATGCGCCGCTGGCTATGAAGCATCTGACGACTATCAGTAGGTACGTGCGGAACTATATCGTTGCTATGCCCGGTACGGATGAGATCGATTATGATTGTATAACCGAGTTTTGGTACGAGGATATAGAGGCAGCGCAGGCATCCCAGGATTTCGTCAATTCTGAGGCTGGGCAGGTTATACACGATGACGAAGACACCTTTATGGACAGAGACAAAATGGTTGCGCTTCTCGTTGATGAGAGGGAATTTAAGTAATCCATAGAGTTCTAAAATACCAAGCATGTACAACAGATGCTTTCATCCAGTTTAATTACTTATTGAATGAGACCGCTAAAAAGAGGTACAGGATACTTAATGACGGGGGTCTTGGGGTGTCCCCCAACTTAGAAAGTCCCCAGGATTGGGGGTTTGATTGAGGCAATTTCAGCAGCCTTGAATGCTAGCGTTCATATCTTTCAGGACACATAGGATTACCACCTTCTGGCTAATAAGAACTATCGCTATGGTTGACATCTTACAATAATGTCCAGCTGTCATTTGAAAGGAAAACATCGATGAAAGTACTAATTACGGGAGCTTTTGGTAATATCGGAACCAGTGCTATAGATAAATTGTTGAAGCAGGGACATCAAGTAAGGGGCTTCGACCTTAAAACTGGGGCGAATGAAAAAACTGCTCAGAGATTAAAAGGGCAGATAGAGGTAGTTTGGGGAAACGTTAGTAACCCCGATGACGTATCTACCGCCGTGAAAGACCAGGATGTCGTTATCCATCTGGCGTTTATCATGCCACCGGCGAGCGAGAACCGTCCCGAATGGTCTCGGGAGATTAATATAGGCGGAACACAGAATATACTGAATGCGATGAAAACCATTTCCCCTTCATCTAAGATTATCTTCTCATCATCGCTCAGCGTCTTTGGCGATACTCAAAACCAAACACCACCACGCACCGTGTCCGATC
>PVMK01118644.1_pt1 | contig 14034 bp, 16 predicted proteins | sample 1853481 | NCBI WGS metagenome assembly PVMK01 (sample SAMN08533507, study PRJNA380276) | Marine sediment metagenome, whole genome shotgun sequencing project. | reverse complement strand
CATAAAAAGGCCACGCCATCAGAATAGCAGTGATGATGTGTACTACCCTCAGAACAGATATTAGCTCATTCATTTTGCCTCCTCCTTAGTTGGCATTACTCCCTTGAAACTTCGTCCAGATTACAGAAGCCAAACCATCTTGCGTTGAGCATAAGCTGCCGCGCGGATGTTTGACCGCTATCACCACCACAAACCCAAACTCAATGCGGGTGAGCCCGTCGGTTGGTACACAGATCTCGGTTGACCGTGTAGTTGATTGGACGCTGGTGGGTGCTGAAGGCACCAGCTTAGCTATATTAATCCTGGTGTTTTTCACAATGATATCGGGATAATGCCCTCAAGTGCTCTCGGAAGGGGTGCTATCCATGACATCTTAACCACCGTCAGTGAAGCGCAAGTTGGTGTATAAGTTGAATCATAAATATTATATATATTCAATTCCGCTAAAGTCAACATTGTTCCTTAACGCACAAGCTTGCCCTAGCGTCCCCCGTTCAGTGCACCAACGCCAACGGTATTATGGCAGCTTATGCAAGATGGGGCACCATCTTGGAGGCGTGACGTACCGAGAAAGATAGCTTTACCAATGACAGGGTCGCTTTTGGGTACAGTAGTCTGCTGCGAAATTACACCTCCTGGATTCTCAAGGAATGCCAATATATCCTCTGCTTGGCTCTGCGAGAGTCCCGGGTTGGGCATTGGGACGTTGTTGAACTCCTGGAGCAAAGGATTAGTTCGTTTTCATTCAAGGAATCAGGATCCAAGTACGTATTGCAATCCTCTCTCACAATGAAAGTGCTCACTTTCCCTGGTGGTTTAGCAGTCCCTGCTGAGCTGCCCGCGCGCAGCCTGGCGTCTGTTGACAGCATGCAGCTTACTCAAGATGCTGCGCACGTGGTTCTTGACGGTATGGACGCTTATTGAAAGTTGAACGGTAATATCTTAATCGGATGCACCAGATGCAAGATGATCGAGTGCATCCCGTTCATGCGGTGTGAGACCAGCAGCTTTTTCTGTGGAAGGCATCGCCGCTGGCTGACTCAGCATGCGAGCGAATTCTTCAACCAGGCGAGTAGTTAATTTCGGGAGGAGGGCGCAAGACCCAGGTAGCGGATAACGTGCAGGTGAGTCAAGATTCCAGGAAGATCAATTCTATCATGGGCTGGATTAGAACGACCAAGGTCACTCGTTCACAGCAGCAAGTACTTCTTCGGAAAAGAGATAGTCTGTATCCGAAGCTCGCCTGTGGCAATAAGCGCAGTCTGACCACATTTTTCCTTGGCTTATAGCTTGAGTGCCCGTTGCATCATATCTGCCGTACCACCAGTCATTATTCTCGGGGTCATAGCCAGCAGGCATTTTAACCATGATAGCCAACCTGACGACTTTTGTAGCTGTCTCGTCAGTGTATTTTGCCTTGATAATCCTCGCGCATTCCGGATACGGTGCAGATGCCGCAAGGTATGTGGTTTTGGCCAGGTCATCGACGTACACATCCACATACGGTGCTACCCCTCTGTCTTTGTGTCCCTCTGAAAGAAGCGGTGTCGGATTCACCTTCGTCCAATTTCGCCAATTTTCGAATGTCTTCTCGATTTCACTTGCACAATCAAGATCTAAACTCATCTTGGGGGTAACTAGATCACAGCCGGATTGCAGAAACAGAAAAGGGCCATTAATGTCAAAGTCACTCGGTTGAGCATAAAGTCACCTCGATCTAAAACAGGCTCATAAATGGAGTTGGAAAACGCAGCATGACGCTTGAGTTCACTTGCGCCGGGCTAGCGCGGGATGTCCCATTCAAAGACAACTTCGCTACCCAATCAAGGTTGACATTAAGCCGTGATTGGGCGTCAAGTGCAACGATTTGTTGGGCGGCCTTAGACGACTTGGTTCCAACTAAGAGAGTGATTCCATCAGGCCCTTGAACCTGACCGAGTAATAACGATAGCTGGAAGAATGTACCTTGTCTAACATTTGCGTACTCCCTTTGGGTACTTGAAACCAAATACCAGAATCTCTGGTTCTTAATTGTTATTGAGTCATATGTCGTTCCAAGACTCGGCGGATACTGGCCGCAACTTGATCCGGGGTCTCTTCTTGCAAAATGTCCGGCATCTGGAATGCGATCTAACGCCACAACCGAGAAGGGGTACGACATCCACACTTTCTATTGGCGTTAGAGCGTAAGGCGGTAGAAGCGAAACTGCGGGTTCTCTATCGGCAAGATTGCGATACTCTTGAAACCGGCCTCGTCTGCATACTTGCTTACGGTTGACGACTTGATGACGGCACCTGTGCCAGCCGCGTTCGGGAATGCCATAGCTTGGGGCAAACAGTGGAGTACACTGAAATTGTAAAGGAAATGGCCCATGAAGTTCGTATTCTCTTCCAGGGTATCGCCTACCGCTTCGTCTGCAATCATAACCACCCCATCTGGTGCCAGTAGCTCTCGCATGCGGCTAAGTGCTTGGACCGGGTACGGCATATCGTGTAAGCATTCGAAGGCCGTAATCAGGTCATAGGGGCCTTGTATAGGGGCTTCCTCTACCGTGCTTAGGTGGAAGGTAATGCGGTCAGACACACCTGCTTTCTCCGCATTGCTCTGCGCCTCTTGGATAGATAGCTCATCTGGGTCGATGGCATCTATTTGAGAATTGGCGAAGCCCTGGGCTAGGGCAATGACCGACCAGCCTAGGCCACAGCCAACCTCAGCCACCTGGCCGCCAGCCTTCAGCTTGCTCTCTATGTCTGGCATAGTCGGAATCCAGGCGCTAACATAATCGTTAATAAACATCGGACGGTTGAATAACCCTTGAGCCGTCAACATGTCGAGGCCATAGGCCTCATACGGAACCCCGCCCCCGGTGCGAAACGCCTCCATTAGTTGGGGGAGAATGTTAGCAAAACTGGGAATCCAGCCGACCACGCCGATAGCGGACGAAGGGCTGTCGGGATCGACTAGAACAGCCGCATGCTCAGGCGGAAGGGAGAAACGGCCGGTTGTCGAGTCGTAGTCGAGATACTCGCCGGCTGCCAAACACTCCAACCACTCACGAACATAACGCTCGGCATACCCCATCTGTTGGGCCAGCTCTACCGGCGTAATAGGGTCTGCTTCGGCAAGCACCTGAATCAAGCCGAGGCGATAGCCCAGTTGAAGGTTGAGACAACTCAGTCCAGCGTTCAGTTCCGTGAAAAGACGTTCTTGAAAAGTGTCTATCTTGCTTTGATCCATATTTTTACTCCTTTGTACCAGTGTCAGCTTAGTTAATATTAATCATCCAATACAGCCATAAAATTCTTACGTGATAATAGTTACGGTACTGATTAATTGCCGCCTCGTTAATCCAAGGGGTTCGCGCTCGGTTTAACGATACCGATCAGGCGCCGGCGAGGACGCTCCAGCGGGCGGTCAGGATGCCCACAACCTTATTAAGTGCTTGGTTTCTAAAGACACGAGCTGGTCATTTGTTTTCATTTATTGCTAACTCAGCACCAGCTTTTCAACAGGAACCCTCACACGGCAGCTAGTACTTCGAAATGTAATGGATTTCCTAGCCAGCGTGCACCAAATCAACGATCTCGGCCATAGACTCAATCATCTTCCGCCTGTCCCCGGGCGTCTCCTGCATAGGCCAGTATGGGTAGCAACGAACCTCGTCAACGCCGATCTCCTGGAAAGCCAGAATCGCACCCGCAATCTCTTCGCTCGTGCCAGCGATGGGCTTCTCGCCTTCATCATGGCGATTCAGCGTATCCACTTGGATATCCAGCGACCGACGAAGGTTCGCAGGATCTTTGCCGACCTCTTGACAGGCTCGTGTCAGCTCTTCGACCATTGGGTGGAATGACTCAACAGACGGTCCCTTTTCGACTGGGACCCACCCGTTCCACACATCTGCGAACCGAGCTGTGAGATGCATCATCTTTGGCCCCCACGCCGCGATCACGATGGGTGGCCCTTGCGGTCTCGGACCGCGCAGAACCAATTCGGTGTTGCGAGCTGACCAGTACTTACCCACAAAATCAACCCTGCCGTTCTTGAGCAGATCGTGGATGATCTCGATCGCCTCGGCGAAGCGGGAGTAACGCTTGTCCACCTTGAAACCAAATGCTGCGTAATCCGAAGCCGGAACATTGCCGGCGCCGATACCGAGGATGTATCGCCCACCCGAGATCTCATCCAGTGTCTCGGCGATCTTGGCCACCAAGGCGGGCGACCGGTAAGGAGCGTTGAACATCGAGTGCCCGATCTCGATGGTAGTTGTGACCGCTGCTAACGCCGACGCCAGTGAGACCGATTCCCAACAGCCGATGTTTCCATCCTCCGAGTGGTAGAGGAGATGATCGGGAACGAAGACTGCATCAAACCCAACAACCTCAGCAGCAAGCGCCTGTTCCCTGATACTCTCCCAGGTTGGGGCGGGCCTCAGCGGTGAGCTTGCTCTTCCGTGCGAGTCGACAGCGATACCAATTCTCATCATTAATCTCCTTCTGGCTCGTATAACGACCACCGTAATCCAGGATGTGGATGATCATCAACAATACGTCGGCGCTCAAACTACTGGCTTTCGCCAAGGCTCTGGATGTGCGAACTGTAGTTACCGGATTTTCAGCCAACTTGATCCACCCCTGCTATTATCGGGGGGGGAGGGAACTTACACTACTTTGATCCGGTTTCTTCACAATGTCAAATACAAAGTGCACTGGACGCAGCCGCCAAACGATTGAGCTAATCGGATTGGTAAGGTCAGCGCTGGGCCGTGACTATGAAGCCTACTTCACACAGGTCCAAAAAGTCACAAAAGCCGCGCAGCTTGCCAATTCCGGTTGAGCGATTTGTTAGATGGACCTTTAGTAGATCTTATTAGCGGTTCTTTCCACACTAACCTGGATGGGTCCTGTCTTTCAGTTGCACGCGATCGACAATTATTCTCGGATTGTTTATGTTTTGATCTTCCCATCAATTAACGGAACGACTTGCCCCATAAAGATTTTGATCTGTTCCAATTCATCCGCGATAGGCCACAAGTAAACTCGCTGGACGCCGGCGTTATGATAAACTGCAAGTTTCTCAGCACATTCCTGGGCGGAACCAATTGGAAGCCGCTGCCTTAATTCTGCAATCGGACGGTTGAGCGCTGGAGCCAGCACTTCATTTAGCATCCGCTCGGCATCCTTTTCTTGTTCGGTGATGTAAAGCCACATGGTGGCGATGGCGTTTGGGAAAGACAATGGGTCTTTGCCCGCTGTGATAAGGAGTTCTTGAAGCTGCTGCCAACCCTTTGCGAATAATTCCGGGGTTGTATTATATCCCGACGCTAACCAACCATCGGCCAGGCGCGCAACTCGTCGCAGTCCAGCCTTGGAACCCCAGCTCCCCACCCAGATAGGTGGACCGGATTTTTGGGCCGGGAATGGTTCAAGCGAGATACCTTCCGTGTTGTAGAAGCTCCCGCTAAAGACGACACCCTCCCGATTCCATAGGGCGCGTAGAGTTTGAATGGCTTCATCCAGACGTTTCCAACGTTCCTCAAATGGAATACCCACCACAGCATAGTCTCGCTCGGAGGAGCCAGGTCCAACACAGGCGATCAGGCGGCCGCCCGAAAGGCGATCGATGGCACCCAGAGATTTAGCCAGCGGAACGGGGCCGCGCACGACGGGCAGTGACACAGTGGTCACCAGGTCCATGCCTCCCGAGTGCGTGAGAACTGTGGCAAGTGCTGTGGGACCGTCCAGCCAGGGTCTGGAGAAGACCAGATGGTCATTTGCAGCGAGGGCACTGAAACCCAACTGTTGGCCGGTCTCAGCATACGTGATGAGATGGTCAAGAGTGTATGGGTTGCCGCCGAAATCCATAAGCGGTAGATGTAATCCGTAATCCATAAGGACTCTCCTTATTTGGCCAATCAAAGGGGGCAATGAGTCTCAATGAGATTACCTGTTTTGAATGATAATTCTCAGTTCTAAAACATCAAGTAAATTTGGCGATACCTATCTCAAAGCCAGAAAATCGGGAAGCCGATCAGTCCCACACCGCCTGATACCCATTTGACAAGACCGCAGGCGTGAACGTTCACTACACACCCGGACTCCAACTGAGGTCACTACCAGTGAGCTGCAGAATGATGATCTCATCCACGGCAGATTGCTGGACTACATCTGGTTGGCAGATGCGTACTACGCCCCTGTGACCACAGAGATCAGTGGCAGGCATTTCTCTATCGTCAACAAACTTTCCCGAATACTTTCAGCGAAACACAACCTTCCGAGCTCTCTCCCCTTCTACATCATTATTGGTGAAGGTACAGGGACCTGTAACCATAAGCGCAGGCGAGCGGTTGTGTATGTAAATTTTGGGTTACCGGATCGAGACTTTTAGAAAACCTTGTGGATATTGCTCTTGTACCCGTTGATAACACGTATAGATGAGCGCGCTGATATCATTCCAATCCCCTTCGATGCAAGTTCCGTTATGCGTTCGCTTATGTAACAACCCGGTTTCATCGACGATGTTCAGCACTTGATCTACCCGATCATTGGTCTGACCATTACCACTTAATGGGATAACGGATAGTTCAACTAAAACCTTCTGAGTGTCCATTAACTGTTCATTTATCATTTTCTGCTCTCCTTTCATAGATTGCTTCTTATTATCGCTACGAAATCATTTGCGAATATCGACACGGTCAGGCGTGATTGATTATGTTCTCTCCTATATGAATATCTTGCTGCTGGATGATCTTTTCGATCACGTTGGTAAGCTCACTGATCTCAGCTGTTGGTACATGCTCCCCGGCCAAGACCCTGATTGAGCATCCGGCTTCGTCCAGGACAATTAGAGGTATACTTTGAGCCAGATTTTCCAGGCCCAGCTCGTTATTTTTTCCATCCAGTTCGATAATTACCGCATGGGGTTCTAGTGAGCTGATGCGTTCTACTGTGTTGGGAAGATGGGGGTCAATACGCACTACATGCCCCTCTGTCATCGCGGAAAGTGCTGTCTCGATAGCCAGTATATAAATAGAAGCTCCACAGATCACGATACGACGAGAATCTTTCACTTTATTAGGATAACAAGAGGGGAGGGATTTGTATACTAGTCGTGGTATAGATTTAGGTTAGTTTTTTCCCAAAGTTCCACCGAATTTCGGCAAATAAACAAAGAAACAGGGATCGTTCCGCTCTTTCGTGACAACCCTAGGACCCAAGCAAGAATCCATCTTGCTCGATATTTGCAAACTATTCGGAATTTATTGAGAAATGTGTATTGCTAATTACTTTTCATCCAAAAATGTCGTGTTCCCCCGTTGGCGAGCGTATTTGGCTAACTGGTATCGGCTTTTTAGGTGCAGGCGCTCGAGGATTTGACTGACGTGATACTTAACCGTAGCCTCGGTGATGTGTAGAGAATTGGCAATTTCCTTGTTGCTGAGACCCTGGGTTGTTAAATCCAGCACCTCATTCTGGCGCCTCGTGAGGGTGATAAGCTGATCAGTTTTAGTCGGAGGCTCAGTCCCTTTCTTGGCAAATTCCGCTAACACCATTGTTGCCATTTCTGGTGAAATTGTCGTTTCACCTTCCAGCACATTATCGAGAAGGGTGAAAAACTGCTTTCCCTCCAGGCTTTTAAGCAAATAGCCGGAAGCCCCAAATTTTAGGGCTTCGAACAATATATCACCTTCAGCGGCCACAGTAAGCATAACTATCTTGGTATCGGGCAGCTCCTCCTTGATGTGTTTTGTTGCCTCCAGACCATCACAGCGCGGCATATTTACATCCATCAGGATCAGGTCAGGTCGCAAATGGTGGGCTAGCGATTGGGCTTGAATACCGTCATGCGCGGTGCCGATTACCTGGAAGCCTCGCGCAGCAAGCAAGCTTCGAAGCCCTTCCAAATACAAGGGGTGGTCATCCACTATCAGCACTCTTATACTGCCTCTTATTGTGGACTGTGTTTGTGATGAGGCACGCGGCAGGCGCACAATAATGCTTGTGCCCTCGCCCAGCGCGGAACGAACTTCAAGACGACCACCGACAGCCTCGGCGCGCTCGCGCATTATCTTGAGTCCAAAATGACTTTCATCATCCCTGGTTGTTTCAGAGCTTGGCCAGATTTCTTCAAAACCGCATCCTTCATCTGTGATTATCACCTGCACATCCTCGGTATGCTGGGTGAAGAGCAGGCGAGCTTTGTCAACGCCAGCGTGCTTGCTCACATTCGTGAGCCCCTCTTGAATGATTCGCAGTAGTTGGGTTTCGACCTCCGGCGCAAGAGGACTGTCCAACCAGTCGTTCGGCAGGCTAACCTGTGTCTCTAACCCGTATTGCCCGCGCAGCGCATCCAGGTAGTCCTCAAGCACAGCGAAGAAGCCAGATGAAGATGGTTCTTCTTTTGTACGGACACCGGAAATTCGTGAAGATTTCCGGATGCCCAAGATGTAATGGCGCACGTAGGTGTGGGCATTTTGGGTTATTTGGATCAATTGGTCAAGAATTGCCTGGACTTCCTGGTTCTCACCCTGTTCAAGGCGTGTTTGTGCAGCCAGGGCTTGCGCGCCAATGAAGCCTATTACCTGACCCAGATCATCGTGCAGCTCCCGGCCGATGCGCTCACGTTCCTCCAGCGTAGCCAACTGTAATTCGTTTTTGTGAACGCGTTCTTCGGATCGCAAACGCTCGGTTGTCCTTCCCAAACGTTCAGCGATAGCATTGATCAAATTTCGCTCTTCTATCAGGAAGGGTCCTTCGTCGATTTCTGGCCTTTCTTCCAGGTAACAAACCTCCACAACGCCGCTGTTCACACCGTGAATGAAAATGTCCGCAGTTTGCTTCCATAGGCTGTTTCGATAGTTCTCCGTTCTGAAATCCCAATCCTCGATATTCATTCGTGCACATGTGATCTCAGGGTACTGCCAGGAAGCGGGCATAAGATTGACAGTACCTTGGAATATTTCGTCCAGCGAGATCTCCGGTGTCATGATAAGTTTGGAAATACTGTACAGGCAGCTCAATTCCTTCACACGTTCACCAAGCGCATGTGTCAATGTCTTCTTTTCCTTATCGATTTGCACTCGCTTAGTGATGTCACGAGCCCCGAGTGTCAGCCCGACGATCTCATCATTACCTGTCAACCGGCGAACGGTTACATTCGTTTCGTAGTAAATATCGCTTTCATCAGGGGAATGATAGACCGTTTCATATTGAGCCGGCATACCGGTTTTTAGCACACCTTCTAGGATCGCTCGAACATCATCTTGTCTCTCCTCATCAACATAGGAATATAGCGGTGTGCCGATCAGATCCTCTACTGTCAAACCCGGCGAGGCAAAATTTGCGAACTGTATATTCAGATCAGTATCTAACATTAGAATATGATCCGGTGAGGTTTCAATCAATGAGCGCCAGTTGGTTTCCGATTCTTGAAGGGCTTTTTCGAACTGTTTACGCTTCGTGATATCCAGGGAATATTCGATCATGCGGATGACGTTTCCCGCAGCATCAAGGATTGGATAACCGTGAACCTCTACGTATTGGGATTCCCCCTCCATATTCACTTGCTGACGTTCCATGATGACCGGCTTTTTTGTCTTCTTGACATCCGGGAGCGGGCATGGATATCCAAAATCAGCACACGGTCTCTCTCTCCCATGCAGGAGCTTATAGCATGTGAAATCGTCGTTCAGTTCCCCGTTAACGGCGGCCGCGTTTGCTAATTCCAGAATGTAACTTTCTGCGTTAATGACACAGAATGGGTAAGCAAGTGCATCCAGGGCATCCAATAAGAACAAATTTTGGGTGCGTAATTGCTCTTCTATTTGCCGGGACCGGTCAGATTCTTGCCCCATAATTTATTTGTGTTTGAGTGAAAGAATTCGTCAACACGTACTCAGTGTTCCAGGTACCCAGTGCTTTATATATCTTTGCATAGTTGCCCACTTTAGAAACACAGCGAATGGTAGACATAGGATGATTTTGGAAGCTTATTACTATTGTACAATAGATTCTTGTATATTTTGAGTTCGTGCAAAGTATTGGTTTTCGTCATTCATCACTTCTTTGAAGGAGAAGATAGGAAATTGGGTTTTAACTGGTAGAAATTCATGAATAGTGATCACTCAATCAATCCGGCAGCTCGTCCAGGACACCCTTCATTTGCCCCCGGTATTCCCGGAATGCCTGCCCTTCTCGGTCAGCCTGACCCAGGTCTGTGGGCGCTCGTCCACGAATTCTTTTTTGACCTCGACATAGCCCGCATCTTTCAGCTTGTGCACGTTGGCCGAGAGGTTGCCCCAGGTCAGCCCGGTCTGGTTCAACAGGTAAACCATGTCGCCCTCTTCCACCACGTACAGGAAGGTCAGGATCATCAGCCGCGCCGGAGAGTGAATCACCCGGTTCAGGTTTTCCAGGATCGGGAGGAACTCTTTGCGCTCTTCAGTACCCTGGCTCATGCCAGCTCATTCAATTCCGGTTTCGGGTAGCGTTCCAGGAACCGAATCAGCAAGAAGCTGCCCGTCCCAATCATCACCAGCATGGGAATAACTGTCAGCGGTATCCTGCCTGTCCTCAAGAAATAAACTGCATCCACCGGGATCGTTATTGCCACCATCAAACCATACAGGATCAATCGCGGCCAGTCGATCAGCCAGGCAACCACGACGGCAGCCGTGATTGTAACCAGGCCGAATACCCAGAAAACCAGCGGGATGCCTGCCATCATGCGGTTTGCGGCTCCCCCGGCCAGGCTGGTGAAAACCACTATACCAATAGTGATTACCACTCCAATAATGGTTGCCAGGACCAGCAGTTTGTTCTTCCTTCGCCGCACAGGTCCTGGCTTGACCATGCCAACCCGGGGCTCGATCACCCGTTTCTTCATTAACAGCAGCAGGGGATAAGCCACCAGGAAGACTATTGCGTTGAGGATCATGCTCCCGGCCCAATCGCTGTAGATCCACATGATATAAGGGATCAAAGCCAATCACAGGTAAATATCGATCAGGCCATCGGAAGGGAAGAGTAAGCGGAAAGTACTGATTTCAACTTTCTTCAGGTCGGGTACCATCTCCATGTCGATCTCCTTCAAATAACATTAACTTTATTTTCTAAAGTACTTTATATTATATAGAACACAATTGCCTTTGTCAGTAGAAATATAGCTTTCTACTCATTTGAAAATGGATTATTTGCGAGACCCCAAAATATCTCATCCAACTCCCCCAGGTAAACCCACCGCATATCTAATCTTCAATATCCTTTGCTTCAATTGATCCGGTTAGATTTCGAGCACGGACTTGGAAATATCGGAAAGCAGCTCCTTTCCCCCTGTTTGGAGCCAGGTGAATATCCAGCATTACTTGATGTCAGACACCCCAGCAATTCACCCTCTTACAAAACAATCCCTGCTGATTGCTTCAGGGCCAGCTCGGCTTCCAGCGCCATGCGGTGCACGATCTCCCCCGCTGGCAAGATTTCCTTCACCAGTCCTGAACTCTGCCCCGCTCCGGGTACCAGTTCATATTGCCTTCCCTCTCGAATTGCATCCAGCATCACGCCTCTGAGCTGCTCTGCACTCTGCCTGGCCTCATCTCTGTGCTGCTGCCAATGGTCGATGTACGGCGTGCGCAGCGCCCTCAGCCTGGTCTTATAGCCCCCGCCCCGTAATGGCGGCATGATGTCGTTCCAGGCCTCAAATATAACTGCCTGCTCGGATTCCGCTTGGAGGATCATCTGCTTCCATGCCTTGTTTACGGGTGCTTCCTCCGATGCCAGGAACCTGGTGCCGATATTGACACCTGAAGCACCCAATGCCAGTGCTGCAGCTAACCCGCGACCATCAGCTATGCCTCCCGATGCGACAACCGGAATTGGTTTCACCGCATCCACGACCTGGGGGATCAGGCTCATCGCGGATACAGTACCCCCATGCCCACCTGCTTCGCTGCCCTGGGCAATGATCACATCCACTTCCCGCTCAGCTGCCTGGTAGGCTTGCTGGACTGTGTGGACCTGATGGATGACCAGTATGCCAGCCTCGTGCGCCCTTTTGACAAATACGCCCGGGTCTCCTCCTGCAAATGAAATCAACTTTGGTTTAGCATCCAAGGTAAGAGAGAAGGCGTCTTCATCCAGTGTGAGCATTAAATGATTCACGGCAAATGGTTGGCTGGTAAGCTGCTTTGTCGCCTCGAGTTCAACGCTGATTTCTTCAACGCTGCGGTAAGCACAGCCCAGGCTCCCCAAACCTCCTGCATTGGATACAGCAGCCACCAGCTCAGCTGAAGTGAACTCGCCCATTCCTGCCTGGATGATCGGATGCTCGATACTTAGAAGGTCACACAGAGCAGTTCGCAGCATAAATTACCTCCAATAATTCTCCACCAGCTCAACTTGCGTGCAGTACTCCCACGCTGACCATTTCGCTCTTCCCCTTCAGCTCCAGATCGCGCTTTTCCATCCCCGCGGTTTCTATCCCTGCTGCGTCTAATGATGCCTCGCTGGCGATCACCTCCCCCTTGGCGGCATTGGAAGCCAGCCGCGCGGCGATGTTCACGTTGTCCCCGAGCGCGGTGAAATCTGCCGCCTCGCCGCTGGCCCCGACGATCGATCCCACCCAGGCCGTACCGGTGTGCACCCCTACACCAACCGGCACCCAAGGGTCACCCCGATCACCGTGACCGGTAACCCTTAAAAGCTTCTGCCCGGCTTCCACCGCCCTGCGCGCGTGCTGCTCGCCCGCGAAGCCGGGGATAAATAGGGCGGTGACTTCATCCCCGACCAGTTTATCGATAAACGCATCTGCCCGGACGAGGACGTTAATCGCCGCTTCGTAGAAGCGATTCATAAGGCGGCTGAACGCGAGTGTGTCCATTTTCTCAGCAATCGTTGTCGAACCGCGCACATCCACGAAAAGCATGCTCAGTTCAATTTCAGCGCCGCCGGGGAACTGGTATGTGAAAGCGTGGCAGTCGGCACAGTAGCGTGGGTTCTTGTCAGATTTTTCAAGTCCCTGCAGAGAGTGCAAGATTTTGCCACCAATACCAGCAAAAGGTCTGTAGCAGTTTACGCAGCGCGGATTGGAGGGCAGCTTGCCGTACAGGTGGCGGTATCTCCTCCAATAGATATTGCCCTCGGTGAGATTCTTTTTCCACATTTCATCCACCGTGGACACCTTGTATCGCCTTTGAAGGTTATCTGGAAGGAGTTGGTCTGGCATGAGAAATCCTTAATTCTTGTGCTTAAAGGAACAGTCCTCTGCTTTCTCAGATCAGAGAGTATAACTTTTCCTGATCAAATAACAATTCTTTGTAATCACTCCATGTTTCATCCAGGTTTAATACGCAGAAAGCCTCCCAGGTGGTCTGTATCGATGCGCACAGAGACCCCGGACTCCGCGATCTGCTTCATCGAAGCTAAAACCCCGTCGTTTGGCGAGCCATAGATTTCCATTCTCAGAGGCTGGATGAATTCGTATGCCTTTTTGGACCGTTCATCGGCACCTTGAAAATGGAGATCCATCGCTTCAGCATCCGGGAAGATGTGCACATAACTCACTTCAGCACCGTCTTCCCCAGCATAACCGAGCATTACAATAGTGGCTGGCTTCTCTTCCTGGATGCGTTGGAAGCCTTCCTGGTGATATTTCCGTAAGGCTTCAAGTTTTCCTTCTTTGATTCTATGGTGAGTTATGAAAACGATTGGCTCAGACATCATCTCCTTCCTTTCACGTTTAAGTTAATAACCTTATCCATACTCCACGGGTCTCCAGCAAAAGAAATTCGACCAGGTCACGTCTCCTATACCTTGTAAATCTCCTAGGTCCCCAACTCCAACGCATCTTTTCGTTCTTCTAGGGAAGCCTCCAGAATCTCCCTCAGGGCTGGATTGTCGACCTCGTCACTGCTCTTGACTTTGATATGTCGCAGCTTCTTACCAGTACCTTCCAGTAACACCATCGGGTCTGCGAGTTCTGCCCCATAATAAAATCCGAGATTTACATGCCCGCTGAATGCCCCGATGTAGCAAAAG
>PVMK01181609.1_pt1 | contig 14036 bp, 13 predicted proteins | sample 1853481 | NCBI WGS metagenome assembly PVMK01 (sample SAMN08533507, study PRJNA380276) | Marine sediment metagenome, whole genome shotgun sequencing project. | reverse complement strand
CACACGCTCGAGGGGTCGGGCAGGATTTTGAGGTTACCCGAGAGCGGATCCGTCAGATCGAGGCGAAGGCGTTGCGAAAACTCCGCCACCCGAGCCGAAGTCGGATGCTGCGGGGCTTCATCGAAGACGAAGAGTAGAGCCGACCCATCGAATCCCAAGCCCACCTGCTGCTAGGCTAAGCCCGAGGGCCCTTAGCTCAGTTGGTTAGAGCAACCGGCTCATAACCGGACGGTCCCAGGTTCGAGTCCTGGAGGGCCCACCAGTCTGAAACGCGGCCCGTCACGGCGGGTCTGTGACCCGCCTGCGCCACTCCGAGCGCGCGACGGCTCGTTTCGATTTATTCACCAGAATTACAGCTCAAGCCCGCCTAGTTGCCTGCCGTAGATGGGAGGTCGGAGGCTGTCTCGAATGACCCGCGGGCTGGTGCTCGTCCTCACGCTGATGACCGGATTTACCGGCCTCGTCTACGAGGTTGCGTGGCAGAAATATCTCGCGACGTTGCTCGGGAGTCACAGCGAGGCGACCGCCGCCGTGCTCGGGATCTTTCTCGGCGGCCTGTCCGTGGGTTACGCGCTCTTTGGTCGCGTAAGCCGCAGGCTTGTCGAGCGCAGCCGCGGTGGTTCCGCACTCGGTCCCCTCGCGGTCTACGGCGCGGTCGAAGCATTGATCGGTTTCTGGGCGCTGCTCTTCCCCGTTTCTTTCGCTGGGGTTCAAGCGATCTCGCTTTGGATTCCGCTCACGGCCCCAGGCGTTTCGTTTGCGTTCGACGTCGGCCTTAGCGCGCTGTTGATCGGTCCGCCTTCCGTCCTGATGGGCGCGACGATTCCGCTGCTCACCCAGGCGCTCTCCCGCAGTGTCGACGACTCGACGCGCGTTCACGCGCTGATCTACGCCTCGAATACCGCTGGCGCGTTCATCGGTGCGCTTGCTGCGGGATTCTTCCTCATTCCCACACTCGGGCTCACCGGCTGTGTGATTGCGATGGGCCTCGTAAATGCCACTGTCGGTGGCGCCTTCATCGCGTTGAGTCGTCTGAGTCGGAGTGCGGCTCGTCGGCTTCCGGCGGCGGTGAATTCACCGGATTCTGTCGTGGCGCCGGATTCTGCCGTGGTACCGAACTCGACCTTGACCGCACACGCCCGCATTGCGCTCGCGGGAACTGCGCTACTCGCCGGTTTTGCGATGATGGCGCTCCAGACGACTCTCAACCGAGTCGGCGCGTTGTCGCTCGGCGCGAGCCACTTTACCTTCTCGATCATCGTCGCGACGTTCGTATTCTGCATCTCGATTGGGAGCTTCGCGGTGTCCGCGTTTGCTCGGATTCACTGGTCGGCGATCGTCGTCTCGCAGTGGGCATTGGTGCTGGTCCTGATCGCCGCCTATCCCCATGTCGGCGATGCGCCCTACTTCGCGCACCTGATCCGCTCTCTCTTCGCAAATCACGACGGCAGCTTCTACCCCTATCAGATCTCGATTTTCATCGCCTTGTTTGCGGTCTGTTTGATTCCGCTCGCGCTCTCCGGCGCGATGCTCCCGTTGCTCTTCCACCATCTGCGCAACGAGGTTGGTGATCTCGGAGGTGTCGCGGGCCGCCTCTACAGCTGGAATACCGTCGGGTCTCTGCTCGGTGCGCTGCTCGGAGGCTACGCGCTGTTCTACTGGCTCGACCTGCATCAGATCTATCGGCTCGCTGTGGTCGCGTTGGGGGCCGCTGCGGCTGCTCTCACGGTGGTCATCCGGCCGCGGCTTGCGGTGCCGGGTGTTTTGATGTTTGCGTCCGTCATTCTGGTGGTGTCGATGCAGCCGGCCTGGGATGCGCGCAATCTCGTCGCGGGCTCCTTTCGAATGCGCGAAGTCGAGCTCACAACCCCGCTCGGAGCGAAAGTGTTCTTCGCCGATCTCGCGCAGCGAAATCGCGAAGAGGACTTCCTGCTGTTCTACGACGACGATCCTACGATGTCCGTGGCGGCCATCCGCGGCCGATTTGCGGGCCGACTGACCCACTCGATCGTGGTCAACGGAAAATCGGATGGAAATATCCCGACCGACAACCAGACGACGGGCCTGCTCGCGCTGTTGCCCGCGCTCTTCAGTGCGAAGGCCGAGCGCGCGTTTGTGATCGGCTATGGCACCGGCATGTCGGTCGGAGAACTCGTCGCGCTCGACTCGATTCGCGAAGTGGTCGTCGCCGAGATTTCGAGGGGCGTGATGGAAGCAGCGCCACTCTTCGAAGAAGTGAATCGCGGAGCGCTATCGAGCCCGAAGACGACCGTCATTCGCAGCGATGCCTATCGCGCGCTGCTCCGCAGTGAGGGCGAGTACGACATCATCATTTCCGAGCCGAGCAATCCCTGGGTGACAGGCGTTGAGAACGTCTTTGCACGTGAGTTTCTAGAGGCCGCCAAGCACCGGCTGCGCCCGGGTGGCGTCTACGCCCAGTGGTTCCACAACTACGAGACAAATCGAGAATCGATCGAACTCGTATTGAACACGTACCGCCATGTGTTCGAGCACGTCTCGATCTGGAACGGAAAATCGGATGACTTGATCCTGTTGGGTTTCGACGGGCGTGCACCGGCACCCGACATCGACAAGCTCGTTCGATCCCTCTCTCGTGCGGACTTCCAACGCCAGCTCGGCGCCATCTCAATCGACGGTATTCCCGCGTTGTTGGCCCACGAGGTGGTTCCGCTCGGTGTGGTTCACGAGGCGAGCCTGCCGGGCGAGATTCACACGCTGCACCATCCGCGCTTGTCCCACTCTGCCGCGCGCGGGTTCTTTACGGGTGAGTTTGCCGAGTTGCCTCCGATGCTGAATTCAGCTTCGGTCCGCCTCGGATTGGAGAATTCGTTGCTTCGAAGCTACGCGGCGCATTTCGACGGCCGGCTCCCGGATCCGTTGCGGGCGACGTTTGCTCGCGAGGTCTGCCGTCTTGGCGAAAAGGCGCTGCGCGGCTGTGCTCGCCGAGTGGCGCCACGATGACCGCGAGTCCGCCGCTCTCCAGGCGACGATCGCCTGGGCTCGGCAGAATGAATCGACCCAGGAGGAACTCGAAGACGACAAGCTGCAGCTTCTAGCCCGCTTTTTCGATGCCGATAATTTCGAAAACGCTCCCAACACCTACGCGTCGTCGCGCCACCTCACCAAATCATTCACGGACTACTACGAGTACTCGGCGCCCTTCGACATCCACGTGCTGTCCGACAGCTGGTGGCGGTGTACGGGCGACGACCGCTGTGAATCGGTCGGTGCTCGCTACCGCGAAATGGGCGCTTCCCGCTCGGCGTCCGCAGGGAGAATCGGTCCTCGAGGATCGGTCGCTGCGGATAGGCCCTGACGGCTCGCGAAATCGCAGCCATCGCTGCCGCGATGGCGAGGTTTCGTGGCGCAGAGATCGGGTCGAAGGGCCGTGCCTGGCGACTGAAGGGTTTTTCAACGGGCTGCTAGGCTGCGGTCTCATGGGCCCGAGGATCTTGATCCATCCGCTGTGTGTGGCACTGCTCTTGTTGGCGGGCTGCCAGGCCACGTTGAAGACGAACGATTGGTCGACCTATGACGGGCCGGGAAGGGCGTACTTCGAAAAAGAAGAAATCGAGCTGCCCTTCATCGGCGACCCCCTGGAGCCGATGAACCGCGCGACCGCAGGTTTCAATCACGGGCTGATGGTCGCGCTCGTCTCGCCCACTGCGGGTATCTACCGGCTGATCTTCCCCAAACAGATCCGCACCGGAATCGCCAACATCTTCGAGAATCTGCTCTATCCAGTTCGGCTCGTGACCAACCTGTTGCAGGGCAAGGGCGGCGGAGCCTGGCGCGAGACCAAGCGTTTCGGTGTAAATACGACCCTCGGCATCGCGGGCATCCTGGACTCTGCGACCGCAATGGGGATCGAGCCGTCCCGCGAGGACTTCGGGCAGACATTCGGCAAGTGGGGTTGGCGAAATTCGAGCTACCTCATGCTCCCGATTCTCGGCCCTTCGACGATTCGCGACGGGTTGGGCGAGATTGGAAACGCGGTCGTCGATCCATTGACCTACCTCCCACCCTCCTCGATGGTTCGCGGTTTCAACAAGCTCAGCGACGCTGTGATCCCCTACAAGCAATTCGTCAGAAGCAACTTCGACTCCTATCAACTCGGTCGAAGGCTCTACGTGATGTATCGGGACCTGAGCATTGCAGACTATGAATATTCGACCGAATCCGAGAGCTCGGGTGAGACCGAAACCCTGCAGTCGGTCTTTCTCACCAATCAGCAGGAGAAATTTCCCGTGGAAGGGAAAGACGCGCCGGGTGAAGATCCCGACGACCGGCCGCAAATTTCCCTATACGGTGTGGCTTCAGGCGCACCGCGCACCGCTCGTCTATTTCATTCCGGGAATTGGTGGCCATCGCCGCGGCAATTCAGCGCTCGGCGTAGCTGAGGCGATCTATCGCAATGGCAACTCCGTCGTCACGATCTCGAATCCGCTGAATTTTGAATTCATCGAATCCGCATCGTCCGTCACATTCCCGGGGTTCGCACCGATCGATGCGCACGACGCGCATGTCGCTCTGGATGCAATCGAAAAGGACATCCAGGAGCGCTTTCCCGGGCGCTTCACCGAAGAACGGCGATTGGTCGGCATTTCTCTCGGGGGCCTGCACACACTCTTCATCGCGGCCGACGAGAACAGCTCGGACCACGATCTGATCGCATTCGACAAATACGTCGCCCTGAACGCCCCGGTCAACTACGAGTACGCGGTCAAGAAACTCGACGCCTTCTACAACGCGCCGCTCGCCTTCCCGGAAGACGAGCGCGATGAGCAGATCGCTGGAATCTTGCGGAAGGTGCTCGACCTCGCGGAAGGCACGCTCGAGCCCGGGGCAGAGCTGCCATTTACCCGCCTCGAATCGGAGTTCCTGATTGGGCTGTCGTTTCGGACGCTTCTCGCTTCGATCATCTTCCAGACCGCTCGGGACGGCGAAAGCGACGTGTTGAAGACCGGTGGGGGCTCGTGGCGGCGCTCGATGGCGTATCGCGAGATCGAGCAGTTTTCCTACATGGAATACATGTATGCGTTCGTGCTGCCCTATTTTGCCCAGAAGCGCGCAGATATCGGTTTCAACGACGTTGGCGCTCAGCGCCTGTTCGATCTATCGGATTTGCGTTCGATTGAGGGCGATCTTGCGAATAACGACAAGGTCTACTTCGTGAGCAATCGCAACGATTTTCTGCTTAGGTCCCAAGATGCCTCATGGGTAAAAACCCTATTACCCAAACGGGTACACTTCTTCGAACGCGGTGGCCACCTCGGAAACCTCCATCGGCAGGACATTCGCGAGGCGATTTCCCGCTTCGTTGATACGCCCAGCAGTTAGTTGTTCGTGGCGCGTCGAAAGAAGCCCGCCACAGGCTCGAATCGCTTGACACGCACGCGCCGCTTCGTACAATCACGAGTTGCTTTCGCATAGCTTTGCCACCTCCTTTTGAGCCGGTGTGCCCTTGCTCGTGCGATACCCAACCGCTCTTCAGGAGAAATTCATGGCCCAGATCGAGTTCCCTTCCGATATCGAAATTGCCCAGAATGCCAAGCTCAAGCCGATTGGTGAAATCGCGAGTCGAGCAGGATTTGACGACGCCGATTTCGACTGTTACGGCCGCTATGTCGCCAAGATCACGCGCGAGAAGTGTCTGGCACTTTCGAGTGCAAAAAGCGGCGACGGCAAGCTGATTCTCGTCACCGCCATGAGCCCCACCCCGGCCGGTGAAGGCAAGACGACGACAGCCGTGGGGCTCGCTGACGCACTTTCCTCGATCGGCGAAAAGACGATGCTCTGTCTCCGCGAGCCTTCGCTCGGGCCCTGTTTCGGCATGAAGGGTGGCGCCGCCGGAGGTGGTTACTCCCAGGTTCTCCCCATGGAGGAGATCAATCTCCACTTTACGGGTGACTTTCACGCGATCGGCCTGGCCAACAATCTGCTCTCGGCCGCGATCGACAATCACATCCACCACGGCAACGCGCTCGGGATCAACCCTCGCCGGATCAACTGGTCTCGCGTTCTCGACATGAACGACCGGGCGCTTCGCAACATCGTCATCGGGCTGGGCGGCGTGAACGATTCAGTGCCGAGAGAGGGTCACTTCCAGATCACGGTCGCGTCCGAAATCATGGCGTGTTTCTGTCTGGCTACGGACCTGAAGGATCTCAAGCGGCGCATTGGAAACATCGTCATCGGGTATACGTACGACAAGAAAGAGGTGTGTGCCCAGGATTTGAAGGTTCACGGTGCGATGACCGCCCTGCTGAAGGACGCAATCCGGCCGAACCTGGTCCAGACGATCGAGCACACCCCGACGTTCGTGCACGGCGGCCCGTTTGCGAACATCGCTCACGGCGCGAACTCGATCATCGCGACGCGGGCAGCGCTCCAGATGGCGGATTACGTCGTGACGGAGGCCGGGGTTCGGAGCGGATCTGGGCGCCGAGAAGTTCCTCAACATCGTCTGCCGCAAGGCGGGGTTCAAGCCCGACGTAATCGTCATCGTTGCGACGATCCGATCGCTCAAGATGAACGGTGGTGCCCCAAAGGGGGAACTGGGTACGGAGAATCTCGAGGCGCTTACCATCGGTCTGGCGAACCTGAAGCAGCATATCGACAACTGTCGATCTTTCGGCGTTCCTGTCGCGGTTGGGCTGAATCGTTTCTCGCAGGACACGAAAGCAGAAGTCGATACGACGATGGAGAAGTGCGCCCACCTCGGAGTAGAAGTCATCGAGAGCACCGTCTGGGAACACGGATCCAAGGGTGGCCGGAAGCTCGCTGAAAAAGTCGTCGAAATCATCGATCAGGTTCCTTCGGACTTTCACTACCTGTACGAAGACTCACTGCCCCTATGGCAGAAGATCCAAACCGTCGCAAAGAAGATCTACCACGCCCGCGAGGTCGAAGCAGACAAACGCGTGCGCAACAAGATCGACGCGCTCGAGAAAGCTGGTTACGGCCACCTCCCAGTCTGCATGGCGAAGACCCAGTACTCGTTCTCGTCCGATCCGATGCTCCTCGGCGCTCCCGATGGCTTTACTTTCCCCGTGCGCGATGTTCGGCTCGCAGCTGGCGCCGAGTTCGTGATCGTCTACTGCGGCGACATCATGACGATGCCAGGACTGCCCAAGGTTCCGACGGCGGAAATCATCGACGTCGACGACGAAGGAAAGATCACCGGCCTGTTCTGATACTCGGGCCGCAGGTCACTGGTGAAGGGCGCGCTTTTCGGTGCTGTGGAGCAGCGCTTGAAGGGATACCAGGTCGGCTACCCGAGTGGCCGGAGGGGGCGGCTTCGAGGCTTCTTCGGCAAAGCCGCTACTCGTGACGACCACGTAGGTCGCGCCCACTCGCGACAATACGGGTCGCTTGGAACTCGCGCGCGCGGCTACGGCCGGGGCGAGTTCGAAATAGGCGTCTGCAAATGCCGCGGCGTCGGTTTCGGAATCCCAGGCCGTCCACCACACCCACTCGGTGCGGCCCGCACAATCTGCGACGAGATAGCGATCTCCGTTCCAGCCCCCCCAGATCGCCGGGTTGGGGTCTTCCGAAAGGTCTCGAAACAGGGCCGAGAGCTGTAGCTCTCCGACCGTGTTGCGCTGCAAGGTCCGACAATTCGCCGGCAACCGGTCTTCCAATTCAGTTAGGTCCATCTGCAGGAAGGCTTCGAATCGCCGGTCGTCGTGCAGGGCCTGTTCGGTCGGGATAGGGGGCGATTCGAGCAGGCTAAATTTTTCTTGCCACGCCATCGCGTAGCCACGAGCGTACGGAAAATCGAAGGTGAGTCGAATCAACGCCGGCGCTTCTGCGAGAGCGCTGCCTTCAAGGCCAGGGAATTGTCCATCGAGCAGCGCCATCCATTCCTCTGGCATCGGTGCTCGCATGCCGATGGCGTCAAAGCTGAAACGCATCGCATCCCCTTCGAGGGCCGCCTGGATCGCGGCCTCCAGGTCGTCGCTGTTCTTCGGCATCCAATCGGGATCCATCAGCTCCGGATAGGCCTGGTGTTGAAGCAGGTGGATGATCTCGTGGGAAAGCGCGAACTCGGTCTGGGAGTTCCTGCGCGACACGGCCGAGAGCGACTCCAATCCGCTAGCCGGCGAATCCTTTGGATTCGCTTGCGGCGTCGCGCGATCCCGTTCTGGGATCGCGCTCTTAGGCGCACGCGCGTTGGAAACGAGCAGGAGTTCTTCGCTCGAGGGCACGTAGATTCCGACGATCTCTTCTCCGTAGACAGCGAGCGCCTCCGCGTAGAGGTCGCGGCCCGCAGGCCAGAGGCCCAGCGCGATCAACGCCCGTTCGTAATCCGCGAGTTCCGCGGGAGTCTTCCATTTGTCGAATGCTTCGGAGAGGATCGCGAGGAGTTCGTCGCGATTCACGACCCGGGCTGTGATTGGACCCTTCGGTTCGATCGCCCGCGCGCGGGCCGTATTCGCCACGATGTCCCGCATGAAATCTTCGCGGATGGCGCCGTCTTGGATCAGCGGCTGCGCGCAAGCCGAGAGTGCGGCGAGCGCGACGGCCGCTCCGAGGGCGAGCTGCCTGGCGAATCCTTTGAATTCGCTTTCGACGACGGAACCTGTCGGTTCCGCCTGGCTGGAAAATTTTGCGAATTCGCTTGCGGCGTCGCACGACCCCATTCTGGGGTCGCGCTCCTGGCAGATGGCGTGGCGCGATCCCGGCACGGATCCGAAGTTAGCCAGCCGTGCGCTCGGGTAGTTCGATTTGGGGGTTTTCGGGGTTGGGTCGATAGAGGATGACGGTATGACCCACCAATCCGCAGAGAGCCGCGCCGCTCTTGTCGGCGATCACTCGAGCCGTCGCCTTCTTGTTCTCCGGTGCGTAGAGTCGGACCTTGACGAGTTCGTGCACGAGGAGTGCTTCGTCGAGCGCCCGCAGGACCGCATCGCTGACGCCGGCCTCGCCGACGTGGATGATCGGGCGCAGCGGGTTCGCAAGCCCGCGGAGCGCCTTGCGCTGGTAGCTCGCGAGCTCTGGAGTCGGGGGTGATTCGGGCGAATTCGAAACCATGATCGGGCCCGAGCTTCCCGAATATTTCCCGCTCGGGCCAGGCCCCTCGGGGACCCTCGCTGCAGCCTTTCTGGTTCCGCGCTTTTGAAATCCCATAACGTATTGTTTTAAAAACGAAAACTTTACACTCGGCCGCTCTTGTATTTGCTCTGTTCAGCGCCCGCCAGCCAGTTTACAATAGAGGGCTAGACGGACAGGGGAGGGAGCAAAATGGCCTTCGAAGATCGAGACGATCTACTCGACCAAAATTACTTCGAAACACCGCGGGCGAGTGAACGCGCGTTCGATGCAGCACTCCTTCGGGAACCCGTTGCGGTGCTGCCTGTGCGCCGGGCGCTGACCGTGTCGCCGAATACGACGGTCACCGAAGCCATGCGCATGATGAAGAACGAGCACTGCAGCTGTGTGGTCATCACCGATGACGGCACCCGAAACAGCAAGATTACCGGCCTTTTCACCGAACGCGACGTGCTCTTCCGGGTAGTCGACCGCGGCAGAAATCCCGCCGCGCTGCCGATCGGTGAAGTGATGACGCCGGACCCGGAGACCCTTTCGGTGCGTTCGTCGGTCGCTTCGGCGCTCAATATGATGTCGGTCGGGGGTTTTCGCCATATTCCCGTGGTTGACGACGAGCACCGGCCCGTTTTCATGATTCGGGTCCGGGATGTGGTCGAATTCATCGTCGAGTCGTTTCCGCGTGAGATCCTCAATCTCCCGGTCGGCCACAACAGCATCGTGCAACGCCCGCGAGCCCGCGAGGGTGCCTGACCGCGCATCCTCGCTCGCACCCGAGACGCTGCACTGATTGGCCCTGCCCGTGTCGGGCTGGAATGATCTGAGCGCAGCGTCGCTCACTCCGCTTGCCGATTCGCAGCTGCAACAGACGGTCAACGTGCTGGCCCGCGCGTTTTGCAGCAATCCCCTCAATCGCGCGGTCGTTCGATCCGAGGACCCCGACCGTTGTTTTCGCTCCAATCGCCACAACATGCAGACACTGCTCCCGATCGCGCGCCTGTACGGGCAGGTTCTCGTGGCGACCTTGGATGGCGAGGTGGCAGGTGGACTCGTGGCGTCTCCGCCGGGTCGCTTCCCGTTGCCCCCGCCGCCCCTGATGGATCGGTTGGGCTTTTGGATGCGCCAGGGGTGGTCGATCGCCAGGCGCTGGGAGGTGGTCTTCGAGGCCCTCGATGCATTCCATCCCGTCGAGCCCCACTGGTATCTCGGAGTCCTGGGGGTGGGCGGTTTTGCACAGCGCCGCGGCGTGGGGGCGGCCTTGCTTTCGCACTGGCTGGCCGGAGTCGACCGCGATGACATGCCGGCCTATTTGGAGACCGATAGCGAGGATAATGTCCGCTTCTACGAGCGGAGGGGATTTTCGCTGGACGGGGAAACCTCGATTCTGGGTGTGCGGGTGTGGCGCATGAAGAGGCCCCCCGCAGGCCATCGCCGCAATAACTAGACTCACACACTTCGACTGCAGTGCCCCATGGGAGATGACGATGTTTGGCAAGCGCCCCGACGCCACCCTGGTTCGCGATCTCAGCACGATGCGCCGCTTCATGCCCTACGTATCTCCGAGGCGAAACGACTCGCTCTTCCTGATGAACCAGGAGATTGGCGCCGAAGCCGCGTTCGAGTTCATCGCAAAGAAGAACAAGGAGCGCCCGAGAAACCGTCCGATCACGTTGTTTCACCTCTATATGCGCGCGCTTTCGATGGCGTTATTGCTTCGCCCGGGCGTCAATCGATTCATAAAAGCCGGCCGCGTCTGGCAGCGCGACGGCGTGTGGATCACGTTCAGCGCCAAGCGAAAGCTCATCGATGGTTCTCCCATGATCACCATCAAGCGCCGCTTCCACCCGGAGAGCGAAACCCTCGACGAAATGGTCGACGCGACCTACGAGCTGTTGAGGGCGGGCCGCAGGGGCAAGCAGACGACGAGCGACAAGGAGATGAAATGGATGCTCCGCCTCCCCGGCCCGTTGATCCGGCTTGCGCTCGCCATCCAGCGGCTTGCGGATCACTTCGGTCTGTTGCCGCGCAAGATGATCGACGCGGACCCGCTCTACACGTCGGTCTTCCTCGCCAACCTCGGTTCGATCGATTACCCGGCGGGCTTTCCACCATCTCTGGGAGTACGGAACCGCGTCTGTGTTTGGCGTGATGGGAAAGATCGACCGCGCAACCGATGGAAAGCGAAAGTTCACCTCCGCCTGGACGTACGACGAGCGCATGGAAGATGGCCTCTACTCCTACTACTCGCTGGAAATGGTCCGGCACTGGATCGAAGATCCTGAGACGCTGGTCGAGCCGGTGAAACTGCCCGAGGATCATTGATGGCAGCTTCGGGAGCGAAAGATCCCTACGCGATCCTGGGTGTCACCAGCGACGCCGATGAGGGCGCCATCCGCAAGGCGTATCGCCAGCTCGCGCGCGAACTGCACCCGGACGTGAATCCCGACAACCCCGCCGCCGAGGAGCGCTTCAAGGCGGTCTCGGAGGCCTACTCGGTGCTTTCCGATCCCGAGAAGCGCAAGGCCTTCGACGAGTTCGGAGAGGTTTCGTTTCAGCCGGGATTCGACGCCTCGGAGGCGCGGCGCGCCCGCGACGCGTTCGGGGGCGGATTCGGCGGTTACGCGAATTTTGGCGACGGGGGAGCTGGCCCTGCGGGATTCGAAGATCTGCTTTCGAATCTCTTTGGACGTTCTGGCCCCGGCCGAGGGCCTCGCCAGCGTCGAGGAGCGGACCTCGAAGCGAGGGTCGATCTCGACTTTCTCGACGCGGCGCGCGGCAGCGAACAGCGCTTCCAGGTTTCCCGACCCACTCGGGACGGCGGTCAACGCTCCGAGTCCGTGACCGTACGGATCCCGCCCGGTGTCGCGGATGGGGGCCAGATCCGCCTGAGGGGCAAGGGCGGCGAAGGCCTCGGCGGCGGCCCCGCTGGCGACCTGATCGCGACGATTCGCGTCCGACCGCATCCGCTCTTCCGGCGCGACGACCGCGACATTCTGCTCGAGGTTCCCGTGACGATCTCCGAGGCGACCTCGGGAGCCAAGGTCGAGGTTCCGAGTCTATACGGTCGAGTCACCGTCACCGTTCCGCCGGGTACAGACAGCGGGTCCAAGTTGCGTCTGCGCGGCAAGGGGGTGCCGCATCCGAGCGGTGGTCCCGCTGGCGATTTCTACGTGGTCATCAAGATTTGTGTTCCGAAAGATCTCGACGACGCAACCCGTGAGCAACTCGCGGAAATCGGCATCAACAATCCGCCGGATCTCCGCGAGGCATTGAAGGACGACGCGTGATTTTAGGGTGACCACCGTCTCAAAAACCGGTTTTTCCACACCGTTCTTCACCAAATCGCTAAAGCAATCGACCGATCGCTCCGACACGACTCCGACTTTCTGAGAGCCAAATCTAAAGACATGGGAGCGTGTTGTGAGATACCTGCTATCAGCAGCCTGGATTCTTCTATTTGCGGGCGCCGCGAGCGCGGATTGGAACGACGTCATGGATCTGCTCGAACGGGTCGGTGAGCCTGAATACGACATCGGTGCGGATCCAAGCGAGTCCGAGTGGGTGGCGACCCGCAAAGCCCGCGTCGAAGGCGAGCGCGCCAGACTGCGCGGCGCCAATCTCAGATCCGAGATCCCCCGAGATCGGAATGCCTGCCGGGAGTCCACCCTCGTCGGCCATATCCCGCGCTGCGAATGACCCGGTAATCGGTCGGCACGGACGCGGCCCGCGTGCTCGGAAGACGCAGCTTCATCTGAGAAAAGCTTTTCCGTCAACGGGAATCGCGCTTCCCCGTACCTGGGGCCGAAGGCCTCCAGTCGACAAGAAAAACAGGCACTTACCGTCATCGACGGCATCGGCACAGAGTTTGCTCACCCGGAGCGGTATCAGACGAGGCACCGTTCCGCGACGCGCTGAGAGTGCGGGAACGGTGTTGACGCCGGGCCCGCTCCTCCTTACCCGACGCTTGGTCAAGGGGGTCTGGTTGACGGTGTCCGGAGGCTCGGCCAGCGATGGCTGGGCCTCTGTGCTTCCGGGATCCACCAGATTCTCTAGCTGGCAGGCCGCTTCAAATCTATGCGATCTTGTTCGCACAGATGCAGCCTCAAGCTACCGGTCGAATACCGGCCTCTGGTGAAAAGCACCGACCCGACGACGGACGGTTGCTGCGCGGCGCGCGCAGCCGCGCCCGGATTCGCGAGGCGGCCCGTGCGCTATTTCAAGAGCGCGGTTTCGACGCGGCGACCCTCCGTGCGATCGCCGCGCGCGCAGGAATGGGGGCGAGTTCGGTCTACCGCCATGTGCAGTCGAAGCACGAACTCCTCGTGCTCGACCTCGCCGACCTACAAGAAGAGGCCTGGCTCGACTTTCGTCGTCACGACACCCGAACCACCGCGACCCGCGAACGCGTCCAAAAATTCTTCCAGAACCAACACGAACTCCTCGCGCGGCATCCGGATCTCACCGTAATCGCAATTCGCGCCACCACCTACCCCGATTCCCGCATCGCAAGTCGTGTGCTGGCGCTCAACGACCGCACCATCGGATTGTTGGCGGAAATCCTCCAGGGAGGTCGCACGCGAGGTGATCTCGATCCCGGCGTCGATGTCCTGGCCGCGGCCCGCGCCCTGTTCCACGGGGCAATCGGCGCCCGGATATCCTGGGCGAACGGCCTGTTGTCTGAGGGTGCCTGTCGGACGGCCATCGATGGCACGGTGGAGCTGCTGTTTCGCGGTCTCGGCCGCGTGCCGGCCTCCAGCTAGCTGCTACAACCCGCCGCTATAACCAGGAGCGTGCCCCATTCTGGGGCCGCGCTCGTGATCGAACTCTTCTGCGGGGGTTGGTTGCGCGGGTGGGGTGACGGGAGGCCATCGGCGGCGAATCCTGCGGATTCGCTTGCTGCGACGGACCTATCGGCCCGTCTTGGCTCGAGGCCCATGTCGCCCTCAAGCCCCCCGGCTCCCCAC
>PVMK01177825.1_pt1 | contig 14036 bp, 14 predicted proteins | sample 1853481 | NCBI WGS metagenome assembly PVMK01 (sample SAMN08533507, study PRJNA380276) | Marine sediment metagenome, whole genome shotgun sequencing project. | reverse complement strand
CGTTTGTGCTTCTAAAGAGACATTCAGGTTGCCACCGTCGACGATGGGTTGGATAGATTTCGGCTGGACTGCCAGACAAATTTCTTCCTTCGTGTTGGATATGCTGGCAGGAAAGTCGTCACTCAAAGTCAGGGTGTTGGTTGTTTCATCAAAGCCTGTTATTGGAGCCCAACTGCCACTTTCATCGGCAGGACTATCCTTATACCTATAGTTAATTGCATAAATGTTGCTGGTTGGAATTGAGTAGCCATTCGGAAGCTCTCCAACAGGCATCTCCAGTGCCAGATCCCCGCCCCCGGAACCTATGCCCTGGTTTGAAGGTGACTCAAACCAGGGAGTAAATACATTGAGGGTGAAACTTTCTGTTCCGCCGACCCTATAGGTGATGGTGTTGAGCGTATCGTTCATAAAATTGCGAATTAAATTGACCCCGTGAATCTCGCTGAAGGCCTTACGAATTTCGCTGAAGGCATAGCGCATGCCGGATTCGGCCATGTAGCGCGCCCGGCGGTTGTCATTGCGGGTAACCGTGCTGGCGGTGGTGGATGTGAACAGCGAAACCATGACAACACCCAGAACACCGAAGATGAGCATCAAAACCACAACATAAATCAGTACATTGCCGGCCGGATTTAATTGCCGTCTACTATGCAGATGCTTAACAAATCGATCAGATGGTTTTTGGCGTTGCATGATTGATTCCGGTTTATATTATCAGCGGCTGCATTCTTTTATTTTTTCAAGATAAAAAACAGCCAGTGAAAAAAATCAGTTTCAGGGTTCGGGCACCATATTTCTCGGAAATAGCCGGGCGCTAAACGGCCGACCGATTTCACCGACGGTAAAGCTGACCTCGATCGATTTGACTTCCAGGGCTCCGCCGCTGTAATAGTTTAAATCCGTAGAGTTTGCTGTTAAAGAGAAAGTTCGAGCGTCATCCACTAATAAATACTCATTCCCGGCGACGCTCAGCAAAATTTCGTCGTTGCCGGGGTCATATCGAATTCGTCGGGCGAAAGGTAATGTCTCGCTGGTATAGTCAATATTAATATTCGAATTGAAATCAGAAATATTATTGATATCTCTCAATTCCAGGCTGATGCGATCAAGAGCGATTTGAGCTTTCAGTGCACCTTCGGATGTATCCTTGGCCCTCAGATAGCCGTTAAGAGCGGTATACATGAAAAGGGTGGTAAAGGTGCCGATGATCCCCACCAGCACAAGGGCGACGATCAGCTCCACCAGGGTGAACCCTTTTTGCGGCCTGATTGCAGGTAGTATTTTAATAAATGACAATCTGATCATTTGTCGTTCTGCTTTTTGTCAAAATGGTCGTCATTGAATATCGTCCGGCGATTGCGGGTGAAACTTGACCCGGCGCCTGGAGCACGACTTTTAAGTTGTCGCTCCCTCCGGTTTGTTCATTCCCGGTGCCATCAAAAAAAATATAGTCGGTGGTGATGGTGATGCCTTCAATCGTTTTGCCGTCGTAATCGTTGACAATCTCAACCAGGGCATTGGCATTGGTCGGGCCATCCTTACTGTTTATATCCGCCACATAATCCGCAATGATGCGTTCCATCATCGCCTCAGCACCGGCCTCATCGCGCACAATTTCTACCGCATTCCAGCTGGCATTCAGGGCGGTGCCCATAAGATGCACAAAAATGACACCCAGGATGCCGGCCGCCACAATGGTGACGATAATTTCCACCAGCGTAAAACCATTTGAGTCCATTTTTTTAGATTTTAAATGATTCATTGCGTTAATCCGGTTTCCGGAATTACCGTTATGTCCCGGGTTTGACCGCCGGCACTGATGGTTATGGTTAGGCCAAGCCCACCAAGGGGGGCATTGCTGGGATCACCTTCATCTGTGTAAGCATTGTAGGGTTTTCCGATTCTATCGAAAAAGAGAGTAAAACCCGTCATATCGTCGATTCCCCGATTTGCCAGTGATATTTTTTTATCTACTTCCCCGGGAAATGTGATTTGATTGTCTGCTTGATCTTCGGCGAAGTCCGCTACAGGAGTTTGTACAGAAAACAACCAATATTGATTTGTCTCACATTTAATGCCCCAGATCCGATCGCTTCGTTTCATGGCCATTGAATGGGCATAACGGATCTGGTTTCGGATTCTGTCGGTTTGAGCGGCGAGGTCAATCTGTTCGGTACTTATCGACCGACCGATGACATAGGCGGATATGATCGCCATCAGGACTAAAACGGCTGTTATCTCAATTAATGTAAAGCCCTGTTGATTGCGCTGCATTCAAATTCCCTGGTTTATAAATTAAATACAGGACACCCTAATAGTTGCTCCGGGAAATCCACTCTAGATGGTATTATTTTTTGGGTGGCGCGTCAAGAAAAAGCCGTTGTTTTAAGTAGTTGCGTGCTAGCCATTTATATAGATTTATAGCTGTGGTTCCGTTAACCCATCACCTGCTTGTTGGCTGCTTAGCAAGCATGTTTATAACAACTTTAAGGAACTAAAACAACGATATCTACCGGCTGGCCAACACCCTCGATATTACGGGCTTTGCGATGTTCCTGGGTCGCCGGGGGCTGATAGCCCTGGCGAACGGCGATATCAAAGGCGGCTGCGGTGCACAGCGCCCGGACGCCCTCGGATTTGGTATGTTTTTCCAGCTTGGCGGACAGATTTACGGCGTCCCCGATGACGGTGTATTCCATGCGGCTTTCATCGCCGACGGCACCAAAAATAATTCGCCCGCTGGCGATGGCTGCGCCCACTTTTAAAGGGGGTTTGTTTTCCTGCTCGAGCTCACTGCTCCAGGCGGCCGCGGCTTCCATGATGTCATCTACGGCCTTCAGCGCATCGGCCGCATAAGTAGGGGAGGTGACGGCTGCACCGAATGTGGCCATAATTCCCGTCTCCCATAAATTTGTCGATGGTGCCGCCGTGGCGCTGAATAATGGGGACGATGCGGGACTGATATTCGGCCAGCAAACACACCAGATCATCGGGCTTGACCATTGTCGCCAGACGCGTGAATCCACGAATATCCACCATCAGGATGGCGGCATCGCGCGCCTGTCCGGTGCCGGCAGTAACCTCTTGCTCTGCAGTGGTAATCTGCCGGGCAATTTCAGGTGAAAAAAATCTTGAAAGATCATGGGCGGCCGCTCCTTCGGCAACGGCTTTTATCAGCAGTTTGTGGGCACGGGTGATGGCAGCTGCAATTATTGAGGTTACGGCTAAGATGATAATGACTTTTTCAAACTCAGCTCCCTTAAGAACACTGTTTGACGTCAGGTAGTGGACATAGTCCCGGGTGACGACGCTTGTGCCCCCGGTTGCCAGGCCGGCATAAAGCGCCATGGCCGTCCAGCCGACGGCCGCCACAATTCCGGCCGCGATGACGTAACGTGCCTCGAATCGCAAAGCGCGCAAGGCAATAAATATGAAAACGTAAAGCAGGGTAGGGGATTTGAGATAAAACGGCGGCGGCTGTTCATACTGCAGGTGGAACGACCAGATCATGCCCAGCAGCAGGCCCATATCGATAACCACTGAAAGATAAAGCAGAGGAGCCGACAGTTGTCGCCGATAGGCCAGATAAAGCCGGATAATGGTGAAACCTAAAAAAACAGCCACAAACCAGGGAACCGGCTCGAAGGTCATGTCGCGCGAAAAGGTCTTGGGGGATACGGCATAAAGCAGACCGAAAAAAATAACCACCGCCATCTGGACCCAGCCGACCAGTTTTTCGCTGGCTTCCTGCTGCGCGGAAATGGCATTGAGCACCCGTTCGGGAATGCGCCGGTAGCGGGCTTCGTCTTTATTATATCCCTTCCACCTTGAAATCATCTGAACCCCTATCTTAAAATGATTGAATATTTTCAATATTCAATAGTCAATTCCGTCTCGTCCGGGTTAGGGTGTTAAAGAAACATAGTGAACATAGATGGTTATGTCAAATCTGGAACCCTTTTGAGGTCGGCACCGAGGCCGACCCTGCATTCGATGGCGGATGAATCCAATCTGTAGGGCGGCCCTCTGAGGCCGCCACTTCATGCCGGCTTGAGGCCCTGATCTTCCCGGGACCTTAGAAGCTGTATAGAAAATATATCCAGGGCCCAGGGACTGTGTTGCCGACCAATTTATAAGGTTCGCATATCGCGGCAAGATGCCGCTCCCACAGATGCCAATACGATGTGGGATCCCGCTAAACGGGAGAATGACGGGCGCATTCTGCTGTCTTCTATGGTGGTGTCTCAGAAATAATTTACTATAATTTTTCACCTATTCATGAAGATAATTTTCGATGATTGCTTGAAAAGAGAACTTTTTCACCCTATACTTTTTCAAGCCGTTCATGCCGGTGTTTCCTTTGGGCGGTTTGCCCTTCCAAAGGGCTATAACCGTTCGCAGAGACCATTTTTTTTCAATTTTCATGAGGTATCAAAATGCTGCCCCAAAAAATTACATTGGATCAAATCGGAACCATCGTTGCCGAAACCTTTAAAGGCAAAGACGAAATTGTGTGTTATCTGGGTTCCAATGCCGCCACCCCCACAGCCTCGATTGAGGCCCTGACCCAATCCATAAAGTCCCGGAAACCCGAACTGCCCTTTATCGATATGGTTCATATACTTTTGCAGGGGCCCGTGCCTTATGTCGAGGCAGGCTTGCAGGATCGGGTGATGACCTATTCCATTTTTTCAGGGGGTGAGGTCAGACAGGCGGCCAATGAGGGGCGCGCATTTTATCTGCCTTGCACATTGGCCAATCTGGACAGCTTAATCGGAAAAGGGCGCAAATATGAGCCGGATGTGGTTTTGTTAAAAGTCCGTCAAAATGAGTTTACGGGTGAATTCAGTCTGGGATTATCGGTGGAAGCCCTGCATACCGCTATCGACCATGCGAAAGTCGTGATTGCCGAATTGGATCCGTCCATGCCGTTTACCCAGGGCCAGAGCGTAGTGGATGCGCAATCCATTGATTACCTTATTGAGGAAGGCGTCAAGCCGGTTTATGACTTTACGGCCCCTGACTTTAGTAATTTAACAGCAGAAGAAAAACGGATCGGAGAACTCATCGCCCAGTATTTTATTGAAGACGGCATTACCCTGCAGGTGGGTATCGGTAAAATTCCGGATGCGGTCGTCGGCACTATCCGGGATGCGCAATACAAAGATCTCGGTGTGCAAACCGAGCTTTACGGTGACGGGTTGATGCTTCTGGAAAAAGAAGGCATTGTCACCAATCGCAAAAAGAAAGCAAATCTGGGTTACAGCACCACCAGTCTGATTATGGGCTCCAGAGACCTTTATGACTTTGTACATATGCGCGCCGGTGTTCAAATGCGGCCCTCATCTTATACCAACTCGGCGGAAACCATTCGCAAAAATAGCCCGTTTATTTCGGTCAATACAGCCATCGGGGTGGATCTGCAGGGAAATGTCTGGGCGGATTTTATCGATCCGCGGCGCTATTACAGCGGGGTCGGCGGGCAGCCGGACTTTATTCGGGCTTTAAATGATCGTGCTTACGGCACGCCGATCATCGCGATTAAAAGCGTCACCCACAGGGGGAAATCTAAAATTACTAAAACGCATCCGGGCGGTGTCAGTCTAACTGCCAGTGCCTATGACGGTGTTGTAATTGCAACCGAATACGGTATCGCCGACCTGCGGGAATTGACCACCGGCGAAAAAGCCATGGCGATTGCCCGGATTGCCCATCCGCGCTTCAGCGACGATTTCATGCGCTATGTATATGAGGATCAGTTTTTCACCAAACCGATTGGGTTCGCCCTGGATAAAACACCCCGGGGTGTGATCCTTTATGATGGCAGTATTAAATTAGAAAAGTGAAATCAGATTTACGAAACTATCTATTTATCATCCTTTTATCGGTATCGCTTTTATTCTGTGCGGGCGGGAAGCCGGGGCCGCATGTCGCGGTTGAAGCGCTGCCGCAATATGATGTCCTTTTTTCAAACGAAGATGGCTGGACCGGTGCGGACGGGGTCTATTCGGTCGCATTAAATCAACATACGATTGCCTGGTTTTTCGGCGATACGTGGATCGGACAGATAAAAAACGGTCGGCACGTGAATGCGACCCTTGTCAATAATTCGGTGGCCATCCAACACGGCTGGAGCCCGGCCGAAGCTGAAATAGATTTCTACTTCAGCCGCGCAGACGACGGCAGCCCCGCTGCTTTGATGCGACCGGTCGATGGCCGGGGGTGGTTCTGGGTGTTTGACGGCGTGATGACTGCAAAGGGACTGTACCTTTTTCTGATCCAGGTCGAGCGAACCGCAGGGGATGCCGTCTTTGATTTTAAGGTTATCGGAACCTGGCTGGGACATGTTGAAAATCCCGGGGAATTGCCGTCCGCCTGGCGGATTCGGCAAGCTCGAATTCCCTGGTCTAAATTTTCAGCCTCCGAAAGCATCCTCTGGGGGTCGGCAGTTTTACAGATCGATAATGTCTTATATATTTACGGAACGACTGAAGATGTTGGCAGCACGGTTCGTCAAAAACACATGATTTTAGCCCGGGTACCGGTGTCCCGGCTGGCTGACTATTCCCGTTGGCGCTTTTATGCCGACGGCAACTGGGTGTCGGATTTCAGGCAGGCCAGCCGCTTGAGCGCAAATATGCCCCATGAGTATTCGGTGAGTTATCTTGCTGCATTTAAAAAATACGCGGTCGTCTATTCCCAGGATGGATTATCGAAAAATATTCTGGCCCGTTTGTCCCCGGAGCCACAGGGGCCCTGGAGCGATCCAATACGGCTTTATCAATGCCCGGAAGCCGAATGGGATAATTCGATTTTCTGCTACGCTGCCAAGGCGCATGCAATGCTTTCGCAAACTCCCGATCAGCTGATCATAACCTATATCGCCAATTCAGTGGATTTTGATAAAACCGCAAATGATGCCAGGCTGTATCGGCCCAGGTTTTTGAGGGTGACCTTTACTTCAATAAAGAAGTGACTAGTGTTATGTCCTACAAAAATGTTACAAAAGTCGTGTGGTATATTTTAGTTCAGTTGAGTTCTTTAAACAACACAATGTCTATGGTGTCAGGTGTCAGTGTTCAGGTGTCAGTAAGGGCTGCCCTTCTTCCTCGTTCTCGTCGTCGTACTCGTACTCGTTAATCGATTCAATATCGAGGACGAGGAGGAGCACGAGAACGAGTGTGCTACTCTCCGGTTTTCATCTGTCCTCTCACCTCTGACATCTGTCTTCTGACACCCGACACCCGACACCCGAAACCTAAAATAGGACCGTTTTTTGTAAATTACTTGCGGGACGCAACACTATAGTCAACGAATGTGTTAAGGAATGCTATCGGATTTCAATCTTTAATCGGCAAATCTCGAAATCTTGTTGGGTGAATCCGTAGGATCGGACGGCAGGTCGATGGGACTACTTTTTGACTTCTGCATGGACCCAATCCAGAAACGGCGGGTAGCCGTCTAAAACCGGCAGGCTGACAATGCAGGGGCAGTCGTAACTATGCAGAGATTTGACTTTGTCGATCAGCCGGGAGACCAGCGTGTCAGTGGTTTTGGCAATTAAAACCACCTCTGAATCTTCCTGGACTTCTTCCTTCCATCTATAAATGGACTGCATGTTATCTATAATGTTCACGCATGCAGCCAGTCGGGATTCCACCAGGGCTTTACCTATTTTTTGAGCTTCGGTTTTGCTGCCGGCGGTCATATAAATGAAGTTAACTGCCATCGCCTCCCCCTTTTCTAAAAAATAAAGCTAATTTAATTGGTTTCAGGTGTCGGGTGTCAGGTTTCAGATGACAGAGGACAGAGGACAGAGGGCAGATAGATCGATTCATCTCACAGTTTTTTCATCTGTCTTCTGTCGTCTGACTTCTGTCATCTGTTTTATGATGATATGGACCGAATAACGCCACTACTGGGTTTCCAGCGACCGCCCCCTTTAGGCTGCAGGCTTTCAAAACATTCCACCAGGTCATCGACCCTGGCTTTGTTCCAGCCCACCAGCTCGATTCCGACCTGCTGTCCGGGTTTGCCCGACTTGACATTTTGTTTTTCGATTTGCAGCGATGTAATTTTTCCGAAATAAGCCGGTCCCATGGCGGTGATAACCCGAAATTCTTTGCCCAGCTCAATGGCGCCTTCAAGCACCTCGCATCCGATAATCATTTCTTTATGGCTGGATTGAAAAGTGGCAATGACTTTGGCTTTGCCGGTGATTTTTTCTTCGGGGACCGTGATGTTAAAACTTTGAGCAATTTTACGTATGTCTTCGGTTAATTTATAAATGGTATCATAAAGCCGCACTTCAACACCGAATTCTTTGATTTCCTGCTGCAACTTCGGCATGATATCTACGCTGAATCCAATGACAAGTTTGCTGCCGGTGCGTGCCATCAGCACATCAGACTTGGATACATTGCCGACACCGATCTGAATAAGGTCGATTTGAACGCCGGGCACCTTAATTTCAGATAGGCTGGCACTGATGGCTTCTGCCGTGCCGGCGACATCGCATTTCAAAACGATTTCCAATCTATTTTGGCCGGCACGATCAGAAGGCAGTTTATGTGGGGTTTTCTTTCGGGCCATTTCTTTTGTCCAACAATAATTAATCCGCCCTGAAAAATAGCATATTTAGGGTTGCAAATTGTTCTTTGAAAACTGAAGTAAGTTGTTAGATCGAAGGTTCGGCGGATTAATTATTTTGAAGCGCTTTTCAGTACTCATACGCCTTTGTGCACTTCTTTTTAAGAAATAATTAATTAATCCGCCCGGATCAACTTCTAAATATTTTCTTCAATTTTCAAAGAACAAATTTACGATACCCAACCCTGTTATGGCTATTTTTCAGGGCGGAGTAATTAGCCTATTATAATTTCTTTTTCAGCAGAGTCCAGTCCAATTTTTTCAAAAGCCCCCATTTGATAAAATAGTTTCAGCTGCCATTTTTGATTTTTCAAAGGGATCCACGTCAATTTCGATCTGCGGGTCGCACGGATATTCAAATAGAACAAAATAAAGCGCCTGGATGAGAAAAAACAGCCACACCCCGAGCGCCCAGGCCAGGGTCACGCCGGGCACCGCACCGGACGCCAGCAGGCCGCTTGCCAAGCCCAGGCCCATTTCCGCACCCAGCCGTTTTACCAGGGGCTTTCTTTTGAAACAGATACCGCTGCGAATCCAGCTCAACATCACAAGGGCTGTAAATAAAAAGGCTGTCGGTGACTTGATCAAAAAAGCAGACAGGAGCAGCAGCAACAAAGGTAAACCAATTGACTTTAGCGGCCGGGATGCCCAGCGGGACAGCAGGATGGCGTATCCGGTCAGCAATGCCCAGAGCGACAGCTGAAAACTCAGTGGCCGGAATACCATAAGGCTTAAGGCCGAACATAACGGAATGTAACCCAGCCCGCCAATCAATCCCCAGACAATTGTCGATCGTAAGGGCTTTGCTGTGGATTTCATGATGCAGCACCTCCTTTTAAGGCTTCTTTTCTTTGAAGAAGCTCGAGTTCAACCTCTTCCTCGCTGAGGTCATGGACGCCAAAGCCGGCTTGCATCGCCGGCCAGGTATGATCCCAATTCTGTTTTTCGGCGCGATGGAAAAAATCGGTGGCCTGTTGCCGGAGCTGCTCATATTGCAGCCGCTGCTGTTCTAAATTTTCTTTGAACTGTTCGATTTCATGATCGAGCCGGTCGATATGACTGCAGCGATGCGACTGGATGCGGGTCAAGGGTTTGAGCTTTTTTATCAGCATGCGGGCAATATCGTCTCTGTCTTTTTTGATGGCGACTTCCAGATCCCGCTCCAGGTTGTTGCTCTCTTTTGTTTCCTTTTCATAGTCCTGCCGGGCCTGATCCCTCGCAAAACACATTTGCTTAAGTTTGGCCTCTTTATGCACCAGGGATTCTTCCATATCTCTGAGATGCTGTTTCAGTAACAGTCCCTGATCTTCAATCTGATCCATGACACCATGGATGTCTGCTTTAAACAGCCGGAAAATACGTGTTAAAATGGCCATGATTATCTCCTTCACTTCAAAATGGTCATTATTGAAAAATTATTTTCTTGTTTTACTTCTGTAAGTTTTAAAATGGTTATTAAATTCGAAATTCGAAGCACGAAATTCGAAACAAATCCGAAATCCGAATGTTCTAAAGACTAAAACAAATCTATTACTAAATGTCCCTCGTGGCATGATCCTGTTTCGGTCATTTGAATTTTGGTAATTCGAAATTGTTTCGTATTTCGATATTCGTGCTTCGGATTTCATTCCTTTTGACTCCCAATTAAAGTTTTTAAGCTGCGACATAGTTGACAGCTTAGTGTTTGCCTTAACGACGCCCCTTATAACCTTCATACTGCAGGGCTTTTGAATTGGCTTTTTGCTTACGGGAAACCGCGGACGGAGACCCTTTAAAAGTATCTTCGACCCTTTGCTGCAGGTCTTTGAGATCCCGATCCAGATTTTGGGTGACCGCGGCCGAACCGACGGCTGCATTGATCGATTCTTGCTCACGGTAATAACTGTTGATGCGCTGCAGGGCTTTTTGCTTTTTACCGGTTTTGATGTCAGCGGCAACTTCCTGTTTCAGCCGGTTATAATCTTCCCGAATGACTTTTTGGCCCCAGGAGGTTCTGTCGATGGAGGCCCGAACCTCTTTTTGATTTTTGACGCAGGCAATTTTGTAAGAACCGTCCAGCGCGGTTTCCATCGGCTGGCCGTTGAAACGATAGCGGGCCTTGATGCGGCCCATTTCAAAACTTCCCGTTGCACCGGTGGGCACCTGCAGCGTCAGAAATAATTTGCGGGTCTGACCGGAGCGCAAATCGCCCGGATAAAAAACAGCATGATCTTTTTGAATGGTAATCGGATAACCGGCGGCATCGACGATGGATATGCCGTTGCCCAGCAGGAAAGATATCGAAACATTGGTTGCCACCGTTGCGCGGGTGTAGAAAAATTCCTTTTGAAATACTTCTGCAAATGCCGTCGGATTTTCCAGATAATAGTAATTTCCGGCGCCGCGGTCGGCAATGGTGGTCATCAGCTGCTCGTTGAAATTGTTTCCCACCCCGACGGTGCTGACGGCAAATTCTTTTTCCACGGCCACCCCGGCCATCTGGCCAAGCCGGGTGGAATCGGTAATGCCTTTATTGGCAAGCCCGTCGGAGATAAGAATCAGCTTTCTGGCATTTCCATTTTCATGCGCCGATAGAATAACGTTGATGCCTGCCCGGAGTCCGGCACCCAGATTGGTTCCGCCGCCGGCTCTAATGCCGGTAACCAGCGCTTGCAGCCGTTCGCCATGATCCGCGGTTACATGTTTTAAACCGGTGATCTGCTGAACCCCATCCGAATACGTGATCAGGGCAAAGCGGTCTGCGGCGGTCAGGCCGGATAAAAGGTTTAAAATCGCCTGCCGGGCGTCATTGATTTTACGGCCATTCATCGAACCGCTGCGATCCAATACGATGACCATATCGACATTGCGGGATTCTGCTGATTCCGGATCGAAGCTTTCAGCGGCGCGCAGGGTTAAAGCCAGACTGACTTTGCCGTCAGATCCCTGCAAAACTTTATTTTGGACCAGGCGGGCGTTAAGGGTTACCGGGCCGGATTCAATGGCGGGGATGGGTACCCCAGGGGGGGTGACCCGGCCTGAAAGCCAGGATTTCCCGGCGCCAGCCGAATAGGCCATCGCAGCACCGGTAGCAGCAATCAAGACGATAATCAAAATAAATGATTTTAAACGAGTGGGTTTCATGGGTTACTCCTTTCGCATCTGTAATGGTTTTGATACCACTTCTATTTAACGGTTTAGACCTTGCCATTTGGTTTTAATTTTAACGCAGGGGAGCCAAAACACAATTCAAAGAAGTGTAAAAAAAACGGGGCAAGATTTTACATAACTTTTACTTTGAGAATGAATGGATCTGATATACTATCATTGAAAGCCAAGGGTATTGTCGAGATGCCAACTTTGCGGCAAAGGGTAAAGACGAAATGAAAACACCGAAAGCACGCATTCTTGTCGTTGAGGATGACCCGGCGCTGTTGCGCGGGCTTGCCGATGTGCTGGTTTTCAATGGCTATGAAGTCAAAGGCGCAGAAGACGGCGGGCAGGGGCTTGATGCGGGTCTGAACGAGCTGTTTGATTTGATCCTGCTGGACGTCATGCTGCCGACGCTCGACGGGTTTTCTATCTGCAAAGAAATTCGTAAAAAAAAACCGGACCAGGGCATTATCATCATTACCGCCAAAGGCTCCGAGGATGATATCGTCACCGGCTTTAACGCCGGCGCCGATGACTATATCAGCAAACCGTTTTCTCTCAGAGAAGTTATGGTGCGGGTAGAGGCGGTTTTACGGCGTACCGGGAGAAATCCCGGTGACGTGGAAATTCGTTTTCGCGATATTTTTTTTGACGGGAAAAACCTGATCGCTGAATATCAAAATCAACTCTCGGAGCTGACCCGCAAAGAAATGGATATCATCGCTTATTTGCATCGCTACCGGGACCGGATCGTCTCCAAAAAAGAACTGCTGACCGAGGTGTGGCAATATGCCGACGCCGATATCGAAACCCGTACCGTGGACATTCATATGTTAAAACTGCGCAAAAAAATCGCCGGCTTGATAGGCGATGCGCCTTTTATAACCACCATCAGGGGGGAAGGCTACCGGCTGGAACCTGAAAAATGAAACGGTTACAAATTTTAATTCTCATATTTTGTGTGACCCTGTCGGTTCCGCTCGGGTATTTTGTGCTGCGGACCTATCGCGGCCTGGAGCAGGAAGAAACGGCCACATTGAGTTATTTTGCGAATACCCTGTTTGACCAGATGGAACAGGCGCTGGAGACGCTCGTTCAGCAGGAGGAGAGCCGCGCCATTGATGAATACAATTTCTACATGAGTCCCCCCAGGGGGCGTTACAAAGAAAACCGTTCACCGCTTTCCAGCCTGCCGGCGCAGAATTATATCCTCGGCTATTTTCAGAATAATCCCGGACGGATCGTTTCAAACCCCTCTGGCCCAGGCCGGGAAATCCGTTGCCGCGGATCGCAAAGATGCCGTGGCCCAGCTGGAGCGTGCCAATCGCATCTTTAACCGTGAACGCACTACCGGCACAGATAAAATAACCGTTGCGCCGGCCCAAAAAATCGCTAAAGCCGAGCAGAAGCAACAAAGCCGATTTGCTGAAAAGTATCTGGATTTAACCCGCTTCCAGAAACCCAAGGCTCGTCTCGGTCAAAAAGAAAAGCGCCTTGAACAAGTCACCGTGGTCCAGGCCAAAAATGTGACCCGCCGGGAAGTAGGCGAAGCCGCCGGGAGCCCGGCTCCGGCTGCCGCGGCATTATCCAGAAGCGGTTCCGGTCGCGGGCCGGCTGCACAAGATTCGCTGATGGATAGCGACAAAGACCGTGCCGCCAAAATGGACAGCCGCCGTGAGCCTCACCCGACCGAAGCCGAAGCCGATGCACCGCGCGAAGCTGCGGCCGAAACCCGGGATGAAGAAAGTTTCCAGGTGGAAGTTGCCCCGCTGCAATCGGTCCTTATCAGCGCCGATCAAATATTTATCTTTCGCCGCATCATGATCAACCAGAAAATTTACCGGCAAGGCTTCATTTTGAAGGTGCGCGCGTTTTTAAATCATCTGGCGCAAAATTACTTTATTACCCAGCCCATGGCAGACTATGCCAATCTGCGCCTGCAGGTTATGGATCAAGGCCGGGAAATTGGCCTGGTGCACGCCGGTATATCGACCCATAACCCCAAATTTATCCTGAAGCGGGCGTTCCCGTCGCCATTTTCCTTTTTAAATGCCACCTTGAGCTACGACGAGATTCCGCGCTCCACCGGTCGCAACACGCTGATGACCATGATGGTTGTGCTGGCGGCTATTTTTTTAATCGGATCGTTTGCGATCTATAAAAGCGCGCGGGCGATCGTGGATCTTTCCGAGCGCCGAACGCAATTCGTGTCATCGGTTACGCATGAACTAAAGACACCGTTAACCAATATACGG
>PVMK01126201.1_pt1 | contig 14036 bp, 13 predicted proteins | sample 1853481 | NCBI WGS metagenome assembly PVMK01 (sample SAMN08533507, study PRJNA380276) | Marine sediment metagenome, whole genome shotgun sequencing project. | reverse complement strand
GCTTGAAGGTCTGCTTTCGGCCAGAAGCGGTCGCTCAGATATTCGTTGGTCAGGCTCGTGTAACCCGCGCAGCAAAGCAACCCCGTTTCGCATTGTGAAGATGCAGATATGCGACTCGTGGATCTTGCAACATCGCGGGGATCGACTCGCTCAAACGTGAGCCGTCGACGACATCTGCATCGACCATATAATGCTTGTCGTCGAAAGCGCGAATCGAAATAAGTCTGGTTTCCAACACCTCAGGTACTGTCCCAAGTTCAGGAAACGCCTGTTCGGCATTCTCGCGAACAAAGATGGCATGCGTGGCTTGATAAGGTGAATCGGCTGATTGATGCTCAAAATTAACCAAAATAACTGTCTCACCAATCTCTGCCTCAGCGAGGCTAACGCGACAAGGACAGCCGGGCTTGGCGTCAGCAGTCATTCTGGTTGCTCGAACCTTCGCTAGCTCACCATCCGACAAGGCAAAAAGCGGCTCAAACTGGGCAGGGGACAACGCGTGGATCTGAAAAGACATGACTTCTCCAAGTAGTAATAGGTATAGCTTATGTGTTCGAGAAAGCTAAGTACCACCCGTTTCTTGCTATCAAAGTGAACATCCGGTGTGGGTCGAAAGCGGCCGCTCAGCTGCAGCGCAGCAAGGCACTCACCGGGAGCGTGTCTGAAGGTCTGCTAACGGCCAGAAGCGGACGTCCAGTTTGGCCGCCGAGCCGCCACCAATCTCCTAGCCGACCTTACTAGTAGCCATCTCATTCCGGATTGAAATCCTTATAGACGCCCTCAGAAACCTGGCGGTCTGAGGACATGGTTGTATCAATATAGTCTTGGAATTCGGGGAAAAAGATAGCTTTTCGTTGCCGCCAAAAGAGCTGGAAGCCCGGCTGATCTTTAACAGCAGTTATAACCTCAGTTAATGATTGGGTGATTCTGTCGTCAAGGGTACCTTCTATGGCTAAGTAGTAGCTGTTCTGGAAGGCAAGGAACAACCCGTGAAGATGCAATACGAACTGGAGCCACGCCTCGGGTGTTTGGGCTTCTGGATCTGCGAGAGCGTTATAGAATAGAGCGCTCGACTGTTCACAGTTTCCCATCTCCCCATACCACGCAACAACCATCGAAATGCTGTTATTTGCAGTAGCCGACTTGGTAGCTCGGGTATTCTGCCGCATCTGCACCGTGAGAAATATCAGCGTAATGGCGACTATGAGCATCCCAAAGACTTCCGCGATGTTTGCAAGCTGCTCTAAAGGCATGGTATTTCCCCTTTGCCGACTAACCGAGTCTCCAATGGTAACGCTAGAACAAGGTAAAACTGGCGAAGCTGGGCGAACGTCCGTCTATGGACACTCCCTTTCTACTGTATGACGTCAGCGACTATGGGACAGATTTAGCTCTGGTCTAAGAGAGTGTTTTTGTTCATCCTAACCAGAGGAGTTGAGATGAGACAGAAACAAACAGGACGGCAATCGTCGAGGCGGCGACCTTCGAGAAGGCTGGTCTCTGACCCTATAATTGCCTCCCGTCGCGCAAACCCGCCTTCCAACTCGCGATCTCGCGGCTATCAGGCTCCGCATTTCGAGGGCGGTACGGGGCGAAATAGAGGCGCGGAAGTTTGGCTTAAATTCGACGTTGCCCCGGCGTTGCCTCGGACCCAAAAACAACAAAGCCGCATTTCTGCGGCTCGTCGTAACTTACTGTTCCAGCTCGAAATTATTGGTGCCGGCGCACGGATTCGAACCGCGGACCTACTGATTACAAATCAGTTGCTCTGCCAACTGAGCTACGCCGGCGACATGATGGGGGTGCGAAGTTTAGCCTTCGACGGCCCTTTCGTTCAACAAGTTTCCTCGACTTTTGATGGCAGCACGGCCAGCAGAGCCAGGCCCTCGAGAGTCAGGTGCGGCGCATAAATCACAGGCTCATCGAACAGAGCCAGCAGGCGCTGGGCGTCGCCACCTGTCAACATCATCTCCGGCGACTGGCCGGCGCGGTGTGCCATGCTCTTTCGGCAGCGCTGGATTACGCTCACGGCGGCGACCATGCTGCCCCGAACAATCGCCTCGTGAGTGTCGTTGGCGAACAGTTCCATGCCCCCGCTTAGCGGATCTTCACTGAGCGATTTTAACTCCCCGGTCTCCTCCAGCAAGGCGCCACGCATCAGATCAAGACCGGGCAGAATCAAACCGCCGAGATGATGTCCGTTGATGAGCCCGTCGACCGTGAGCGCGGTGCCGGCATCGATGACGCAGGTGATTCTGTGCCCGCGAGCGTGTGCGCCTATCAATGCCGCCCAGCGATCGGCACCCAGCCGATGCGGTTTTACGTAGGCATTGCTGACGCCACATGCTTCCTCCGTGGCGGTCACAAACTCGGTCTCTACTCCAAAACGGTCCAGCAAGGCGGCGCTTAGCTCGTCTTGTGTAATGGGACCGGCCACGCAGGCCGCAACAATTCGATCAACGTTGTTGGGTAAACGCTCGGCGGCAACGACGGCGGGGCCAAGCCCGACCCCGCGGTGTTCAACGCTGCCGATAGGGGTAACCCGTCCATTGTCGAGGCTAGCCGCCTTGATGCGGCTATTGCCTACGTCGAGCAGCAGTATCATTACTCAGGCCTGACGGTGACGTCGCCGGCGACGACCGAACGCATTTCGCCACGTGTGTCCACCAGCAACGCACCATCGTTATCGATACCCTTCGCGGTGCCGGAGAAATTTCCACCCCAGCCGCTAACCCGCACATGACGATCGGCCAGGGCATCGGCCTCCGCCCAGCCCTCCTGCCACGGTGCGAACCCTTCTTTGCCAAATCGCTGCAACATGTCCACGAGGGCGATAACAAGAGTTCCCGCCAGTGAATTTCGCCCGGGTGGGTCACCATCGAATATTTCACTGAGATCGGTTGGCACCAGACCACCGGCAGCAATAATCCCGTCACGAGTCCGCTTGGGCAGTCGATGGTTGATGCCGACCCCGAGGACAACGAAAGCAGGGCCGCTGCCATCGGATCGCAGTTCGGAGAGAACACCGCCCAGTTTCCTGTCATTGCAGGTCAGATCATTTGGCCATTTCACCATGATGTCTTCAGCACCCGCGGCCAGTAGCGTCTGTCGCATGGTCAAACCGGCGGCCAGCCCCAGGGCGGCGAGGTGTTGCGGCTGGCTGTCGAACAGCCAGCCCAGCGAGAGATAGATTCCGGCGCCGGGTGGCGATTGCCATTTTCGACCACGTCGACCGCGTCCCCCACTCTGAAATTCCGCAAAACAAACCAAGACTTTGCCGGACTCGGGCGGGCCTTGCGAAATAAGCCGTTCATTGGTCGAACTGACTTCGTCAACAACGTCAAGACTTTGCAATGCGTCGCCAACCGGGCCGCCTATCGTCGCCACGATCGCATCCTTGTCGAGCCACTCAACAGGCTCCCGAAGCTGCAGGCTCTTGCCTTCTTCGTAGTGGACATCGAGACCGGCGAGGTCAAGCGCCTTGGCAGCTCTGTTGACCACCAGCCGGCTGACGTCAAGACTCTCAGCGATATCCCCTATCGAGTAATGTCGTCCATCGCCCAGATGTTTTGCTACGCGCCAGGCTAGTTTCATGATCGGTGTCGCCTTGTCAAAAGTGTGTTGAAGTCCGGTTTCTCGTGCCCGCTTCTGATCCGTGACACATTGCCCCGGTGGGTAAACAGGATCAGCAACGCCATCGCCAATCCAAACAGGAACAAGGGTGAGTCCAGCGCATAGCCCGTGGCGGCGATATACACGGGGGCGGATGCGGCTCCCAGGATGGTGGCGAGTCCGACATAACCAAATAAGAACAAGAAAGCGAGCCATGCGATGACGACCGCGAGAAACACACCGGGCGCGATGACGGCATAGGTTCCCACCAGTGTCGCCATTCCCTTGCCGCCTCTAAAACCATAAAAAGCCGGCCAGCAATGCCCTATGACCGCCGCCGCTCCGCAGGCGACTATCAACCATTCATCCGGCGCGGCATTCGCAGCGCCAATACCCACCAGTGCCGCTCCCGGTATCCACATGACGGCCAGTACGGCCTTCCCCACATCAATCATGATGACGCCGAGCGCAAAAAGTACGCCGTGCGTCCTCAGGGCGTTCGTACCGCCTGCGTTGCCGCTGCCTTCGGTCCTTATGTCAATGCCTCTGAAGCGGCCAAGAACGAGGCTGCCATTGGCGGATCCGAGCAGGTAGGCGAGAGCCAGCTTGACCAATATTTCGAGCATCAGGCGTCCGACTCCAGGTGACGCCGGATTGCGGCCGCGTTTTCCTCCAGAATGACAGAATCCTCAGGCGGTCTGCCATGAAACTGGAACCCGCCCGCTTCGTACCTGGGAATAATATGGACGTGCAAATGAAACACCGTCTGGCCGGCGACCTGTCCATTGAACTGGCCGATCATCATTCCCGCCGGATCGAATGCTGCTTGCACCGCATGCGCTACTTTCTTGGTCGTAAGGATTGTGGCGGCCAGCATATCGTCTGAAATATCGAAGACGTTTGTCGCCTCCGCTTTCGGAATCACCAGTGTGTGGCCTCGGGTCTGCGGCATGATGTCCATAAAGGCCAGGGTCAGATCATCCTCGTAGACTTTGTGCGCCGCCACCTCTCCACGGATGACTTTTGCGAAGATATTGTCAGTGTCGTAGATCATCCGGGCGCTCTGGGCAAGTTGTCCGGTCAATCATACATCTCCTGTCCTGATTGCGCGCCTTTCGTCAGTCATGTCGTGCTGTATGCTCATTGATTGAGCTACTAGCCAGCGCCCTTCGCACTCTCGCCTGATCGATCATTGTGCGGACGCGATCCAAGATAGATGGCCGTCATCGAGACGGTTGCACCTACCGCTTGCTGTACGCCGAAAGGGCGTGAAAAAAACAGTACATCCCAGAGAAAAGCCAGCGTTGGCTGCAACAACAAGAGCAACGCGACGATCGAAGCGGGGACCCGGCTCAGCCCTCCTGCAATCAGGACCCAGCCAATAACCTGTGCGACCAGCGCATAAGCTACCAGCAGGGCACCGTCAGCCACGGTTGGGATTCCCATCGGCACATCTTCCACGATGACAACAACAAAAAGCAGGGCGGCCGATACTATCGACGCGACTGCGAGATCGCCTTGCGGTGTTGCTTCCTTTCCAAGCATTCGCGCGCTGCGCAAACTCAACAAGTAAGCCGCATACGCAAGTGCGGTCAGCAGACCGAAGACGAGACCCGCACGATAGTCCCGCGCCAGCGAACCCCAATCGAATCCGACGATCATCGACAGCCCCGCAAGGGCCATTGGAATAGCGATCCACAGAATGCGACGGAAGCGCTCGCCGAGAAAAAGGATGCCCGCCAGGGCGACAAAAAATACCTGAAAATTCGCCAGCAGAGTGGCCAGACCCGGGCCGACGTACCAGATACTGCGGTGCCAGAGCCAAAGATCCAGCGCGAAGAAAAACCCTGCGATGATCAGTGCTGTTGCTGCAGGCCGGCCGCTGAACAGACGACCTCCCTTCAGCCTGACATAAGCCACCAGCATCAAGCCGCCGAACAGCGTTCGGTAGAACGCACTGGTGGTGGGAGGCACATCGACCAGGCGCACAAAAACAGGCGCAAAGCTGATCACCGCAGCGCCCGTCAGAACCCGCAGCATCGCTCGTCGCCTGTCGTTTGAGATAATTTCTGTCAGCACGGCCAGCTCGCATGATAGATCACGCCGGCCTTTAGCACGCAATACCTCACCAGCTGATTGCCCTGGGGCATAATGGCCGCATGCTCAATCCGAATCTTGACGTAGCGGCGCTGGCAACCGAACTCGCGGAGCAGGGGAAAATCCAGATCGCCGACGTCTTTCGTGCCGATGTGGCTGACTCCTTGCACCAATGTCTGCGGGACGAAATTCCGTGGCGATTGTCTTGCTACGACAATACTCTGGAAGGTACGGATCGCGCGAAAAAAATATTGCAGGCGACACTGTCGACCATGTCCCGCGAACAGCAGTCGGAATTTCAGCAGGAGATACTCCGCCAGGCCCGTGACCAGTTCCAGTATGTCTACCAGTCCTTCGACCTCCTGGAGGGGCATCGGACCGGCGAGAAGCCGGACTTGCACGTCTACAAGCTGATGCAATATCTCGCCAGCGACGCCTTCTTCAACTTCGCCCGCCTGCTAACCGGTGACAAGGAAATAAGCTACATCGACGGTCATGCCACGCGATATGTCGCCGGCCATTTCCTGAAAGATCACTCGGACGAATCGCCATTCGAGCAACGGCGATTTGCCTACGTCATCGGTATGACCCGGGACTGGGATGCAGACATGGGTGGGTTGACACAATTCATGGATGACGAAGGGCGTGTGTTGGATTGCTTCGTGCCGACATTCAATTCGCTCACCGTGTTTTCCGTGCCGGTAAGGCACATGGTGAGCTATGTCCCGCCGTGGGTGTCCGGCGAACGCCTGAGCGTGACCGGTTGGCTGACGATCGAACCCGATTGACCGGCGCCAGGCCCAAGGCAACATCGGTGATCAGGATACCTTGCGTTGCTCCTGATCTGGCGCTTCACGCGGCTGCTTGCCCGCCCGGGCCGGTAGCGGTGGCAACTTGCCTCGTCTCGCTGCCGCCCTGCCGCCTTTCTTGGCAATCTTTTTCAGGCGCCCGAGGTAGGGACTGAAATCGACCTGCATGGTATGACGCGGCGCGTGATCGGCGTAGCGACGAAACATGGCCCGACGCTCTCTTACCATATCCCGTTCCATCGCGGATACTTCCGGGAGTGCCACGTCACCGAGCAGGTGATCGCCGATCAGTTTTCCCTGGACCTCGGCGATGGGCATGATCGCACCAAGCGGCTGCAACAAGCCGACAAAAAACAGATTGTCGATACCCGGCTTGACCATGCGTTCCCACAACGGCAGGTCGTTGCCTGCTGCTGAAATAAAATCTTTGCTGAAGAACGGAAAACTGGCCTTGTAGCCGGTGCACCAGATGATGACGTCTATCTCTTCTTCCCGACCATCGGTGAATTCCACCCGGTCACCCTTCAGACTCCTGATGCCGAGCAATGGCTTGATATCGCCGCTGCCGAGCCGGATGTAAATCTCCTGGCTGATGGTGGGGTGCGCCTGCAGGATCTTGTGATCGGGTTTTTGCAGTCCATAGTTCCAGGGTTTCCCCACGTTCAGAGAAACCGCGAAACCGACGAAAAATCTGGTCAGCCACCAGGGAATCCACGCGGGCGACTCGGTCATTCGGGTTGTTGGAATCCCGAATACATATTTGGGCACCACCCACACACCATGGCGTGCCGACAGGTACAGCTTCTCCGCCAAACCCGGTCGTGCCAGCTCGCAGGCGATGTCCATGGCGCTGTTACCCATCCCCACTACCAGTACCTTCTTGCCGCGGCAGTCCACGGGCTCTTCGGGCCGCAGGTATTGATGCGAGTGCATCTGCTCGCCATTGAATTCACCCGGATAGCGCGGACTCGGCCACAGCGGATCCCAGTGATGACCATTGGCCACGATCAGTGCGTCGTAAAGACGGACCGAACCATCATCGAGGGTGATCTCCCAGACACCATCTTCCCTGCGTCGCGCACTCTCAACCGATGTCTCGAACGAGATCGAATCACGTAAACCAAAGTGGTCAACATAGTCATTGAAGTACGCCATGATGACCCGGTGATCGGGATAATCCGCGGTGTCGTCCGGCATCGGATAATCGCGATATTCCATCAGGCGGCAGTCGGTGTTGATATGCAGCGACTCGTACGCCGCCGACATTTCGTTCTTGTTTCGGAAACACCAGTTGCCGCCGATATTGTCCCCCTTTTCAAAACAATCGTAGGGGATACCTCTGTCCTTCATTGCCTTGGCGACGGTGATACCGCTTGATCCGGCACCGATGATACAGACCCTGGGAAGCTCGGCCATGGATATTCCTCTCGAGGGCGCAGGTGTGCCTGTGTCCAGCGCAAAAACTAAGGTTCGCACTAATTGACGGGATTGTCAGCAACAAGCCATTGGCATGGCTAGGCGCTCTTCAACGATCCGATGCGATCCTGAAGCCATAGACGCTGCTTGTTACCTGCTGGTCTTTGCGCATCCCGCCGGCAACGATGAAGCGGTCACCGGATTCGAGCAGACCGCGGTGATCCATCGTGCCGAAGGGCAGATGGCCCAATTCGATCCAGTCGTTGCTCTCGAGATCGAAACCAAAGACGCGGCTGGAGGCCCGTGATGGCACACCGTCATAGCCGATGCCGTCGTAGTTGTATGGGTTATCGCTGCCACCCACGAATACGATCATGCCCAGGCGCGCGCTGCCAACGGAGGCCATTCGGTACAGCGGTGGTCCACCATGATGAGGCAGACGCGTCCATTCGATTCGTGACGGATCGTCCTCATCGATCTGCCCGTGGAAACAGGCGTCGGCTGCTTCGAATGCCCGTGGCGGCTTTTCGCGTGTGCGGATCGCGACGCCATCGCAGATAACCATCCGGGATCCGACTATTCCTCCCGCATGTCCGAAAACGGGTTGCCCTGGATAGGGGGTAGCCTGAAACCAGCGGTTTTCCAGGATATCGTACCCCTGGACCAGGTTGACGTTGCCGCTGTCATGCCAGCCACTCACAAGATAAATAGTGCGCTCGTGCCAAGCCAAAGAGACGGCATCGTCTACCGGCACGGTCATCGGCGCCAGTTCGAAATACTCGCCGCTTGCCGGGTCCAGCCGTTGCACGCGATCGACCGAAATCTCTTCACCGCTTTCGGACACCGTGTAGCCGCCGAACAGATAAACGGATGACCCGACCCCCACCGCCGTGCCCGCCAGCCGGCCACCCGGGCCCGGCACATCTATGAGTCGCGACCAGCCCGGTTCCCCCTTCGTGAAGACGAAGCCAAGGGCATGGGTGTCTTGCCAGGTCTTGCCGGAACCCAGGCCCATCAGGCTGACCAGCATCTCCCGGCCACCCTGTGTGGCGATCGCTACCGCATTGTTGCTGGTCGCCTGTGGCAAGGGTGGCAGCGGGTACACGCCGATAATCGGATCGTCGGCATCGCCGATCAGCGGCAAGAGCATGAAACACAAGAACATGGCCCCGCCAATGACGGCAGGGACTCTGCGAGGTACGAACCTCGTCAGTTTTTCAGCGGTTCGGTGAGCTTCAGAGTCAGACACTTGGCCGACCCACCTGCCTTGAGGAATTCGGACAAGCCGACCTGGGTGACATCGAACCCTTTTTTTTCAAGTTCCGGAACCAGTTCGCCGGATGTGCGGTTGAGAAAAATGTGCTTGCCAATGTTGACCGCATTGCATGCGAAATGGCCTGCATTCAGTGCGCTGACGGCGATGCGTTTTTCCTTCGGCACCCTGCGCTCTATTTCGGCCCGCGACTGCTCATCGAACGCCGGCGGATGATAGAGCAGGTAGCCCCCCGTGAGCGGACACATGCAGGTGTCTATGTGGTAGAAGCGCTCATCGACGAGGCGGATGGAGAGGATCTCCAGATCAAAGTAACCGGCGATGTGCTCATGGGCTTCAATCTCGGTGCGGAAACCATGACCCGTCCACAACCACGGACCGCCACGGTCTATCAAGGCATCTCCCGCACCCTCGAATCCGATCTTGTCCGGCAGGTCGTAGAGGGCAAATCCATTGTCCCGGAACCACTGCTTGAAATGAACTTCCTCTGCGCGGCGTTCCATCGGCAGGAAATGGCTGGCGATCGCCTTGTCACCGTAAACTACCCCCGCGTTGGCCGTGAAGACCATGTCCGGAAGACCGTCCTGAGGTGTCATGGTCACGACATCAGCAACCTCCGAAATGGCCGCCTTCAGATTCTGCCACTGGTCCGTCGCCCTGGACCGGTCCATGGAGTCTTCATTGCCATCCATCCACGGGTTGATGACGTAGTCCACCGTAAAGAAGTCCGGCGGGCACATGAGAATCCGATCTCTTTCACTCAAAACGCTCTCCCGGGGAAATGTGCGGGCAACAGGCCGCGATGCGGCGTGAGTCTACTGCATATTATGCAGGGCGACGAGGCAGATGAATCTCGGCGATCATGCAACGGACGCTGCCACCCGCACTGTCTTCAATCGTGTTGACGGGGGCCGAAACGAGCCGGGCGTGTCGCGACAACACTTCTCTCTGCTGGTCCGACAGACTGTCTGCCGCACGGCGGGACATCACCAGGAGCCTTTCGCCGTCGCGGCTCGCCAGTTCCAGCATGTTGCCCGCAAAATGAAGCTTCTGGTCACGATCGATTGAAACGATCTCGTGTCCCGTCTCGCTCAGCTTGCGAACAACCGCCCGACGTTGCTCCGCATCCGCGATCGCTTCGTCGCAAATGACGGCAAAGCCTTCACCGATGCACATCAGGACGTTGGTATGATAGATCGGCACACCGCCCCGATCGGTTGCGGCGAAACTGATCACTTCGTAGTCCAGGCGTTGTCCGAACTCGGCAAGGAGATCGAGACTGGTACGGGGCGAGATACACGCATAGGCAATCCGATTGGGCCGATCGAGCACCAGGCTGCCTGTTCCCTCGAGGAATCTCTCGTCATCCTCATTTGGACTGAGATCCACTATTTCGGTGATCCGGAATCCGTCGCCGGAACTCAGTCTTTCCAGGATATCTTTTCTGCGTTCGGGTCGCCGGTTTGGCGCCATCATCGGGTAAAGAACGACCCGACCATCCGTATGGAAACTCACCCAGTTGTTCGGAAAAATGGAGTCCGGCGTATCGTATTCAAGAGTATCCTCGACGACGATGACATCCACTCCCGCGGCTTGCAGAACGCGGACCAACCCATCGAATTCCTGCACGGCGGCCGCTTGTTCCGAAGCGGAATCGACGCTACCCGGCTGTCGCTGAAATCTGTTCGATGAAGCCGTTTCCGGATTCCCCCTGAACGCCACCGGGCGAATCATCAGGACACTGCTGGCCACCTGCCTTTCTACTTTTTGTGTATCCTCCATAGGATTCCGGTTCCATATTCCTGTATCGACTTGCCGCGCCACTACGATACCCTATCCGCTACTATCGAGGTGTTGTTGTCACGTAGCGGAAGCGCCCCTGCCGTCTGCGCATCAAGCCGGTCGAATAAGGAGCGACCCCGCCGACTATCCGGACCCGCGGTCAGACGCAGGGACCCGCTTATGTAAAGAACACCGCAGTCCTGCGGCAATATGGGTTGGACGTACACGACATTCACTCATTACACTGCATCGGATCAAGAGGGGAGTTAACAACATGAGTCGACATTGTTTTCAGGCTCGAACCGGGAGCCGGAACGGTCATCTGGCGCGGCGCACTGCGGGCTGCGCGATACTCGCCCTTACCGCGGCCCTCGCCGCCTGCGGCCCGCCAGAACCACCTGCTCCGCCGCCACTGGAAATACCTGTCGTCGAGGTGATCAAGCGCGACCAGCCAATCCTGGTCGAGTTCGTCGGCCAAACCCTTGGTTCAGTCGACATTCCCATTCGGGCGCGTGTCCAGGGCTTCCTGGAAAGCATGGATTTTCTGGAAGGTCGAAACGTAGAAAAAGATGATCTGCTCTACACCATCGACCCGCTGCCTTTCGAAGCCTTCGTGGTCGAGGCCGACGGCTATGTGGCCGGGGCGCGCACGATGCTGGCCAAGTCGAAATCCGATCTTGCACGCATCCGGCCGCTGGCCGAGATGAAGGCGGTCAGTCAACAGGATCTCGACTCCGCCGTGGCGGAATACGAAGCCGCGATAGGATCGCTGCAGGCCGCCAACGCCCAACTCGACCAGGCAAACATCCAGCTGAGCTACACCCGCATCCATTCGCCCATCGCAGGACGGATCGGAATCTCGGCCGCCAAGGTCGGTGAATTTGTCGGCGCCGAACCCAACCCGGTCGTGCTGAATTTCGTGTCCAAGACAGACCCCATTCGTGTCCGCTTTGCGATCAACGAGAGGGAATACCTGAGATGGGCACGTGAATTCTCCGAACTTCGGGAAGAAATCGACGGCAGCGAGAAACCTGATAAGGGACCGGGTCTCGAACTCATCCTTGCGGATGATACCGTCCACACCCACAGGGGCCACGTCGTCGTTTACGACGCGGCCATCAATCCGACGACCGGCACGTTCACGCTGGAAGCCGACTTCCCGAACCCGAACAACATCATTCTGGCCGGCCAGTTTGCGCGTATTCGCGGCATTATCGAGGTTCGTGATGACGCCATTCTGGTGCCACAACGCGCTGTGTCCGAACTGCAGGGTAACTTTCGCGTTTTCGTCATCAGGGACGACGGCACCGCCGAGGTACGTGATGTCAAGCCGGGGCCGCGTGTAGACAATTTGTGGATCATGGATTCCGGCCTGAACGCTGGCGAGAAGGTCGCGGTGGAAGGACTGCTGCGACTCTCGAACGAGATGAAGGTCAACCCCCGGCTCGTCAGTATCGAGAGCTTGTCAGCGGATCTGGGAAACAAGGACACCGGGGGCTGATCGGTGGCTGAATTCTTTGTCCGCCGGCCGATCGTCGCGATGGTCATCGCGATCATCATAGTCATTGTCGGACTCGTCGCCCTCAGTCGCCTTCCAGTTGCGCAGTACCCCGAGATCACACCGCCGATGGTGTCTGTCTCGGCGACCTATACAGGCGCCAACGCTGTCGATGTCGAGCAATCGGTAGCAACGCCTATCGAGCAGAAGGTCAACGGCGTCGAGAACATGCTCTATATGCGCTCGATCAATTCGAGCGACGGCCGACTCAACCTCGAAGTCTCCTTCGAAGTCGGCACCGATCTCGACATGGCCAACGTCCTGACCCAGAACCGTGTGTCCGAGGCAGAGGCGAACCTGCCCGAAGAAGTCAAGCGCATGGGCGTAACGGTCAAGAAAAAACTGTCATTCCCCTTGTTGCTGATTTCACTGGTATCACCCAATGGAACCTATGACGAACAGTTCCTGACCAACTACGGCACCATCAACATCATCGACGAGCTGGCGCGGATACGCGGCGTCGGTCTGGCCGAGGTACTCGGTGGTTCAATCACCGAATATGCGATGAGGGTCTGGATCAGGCCCGATCAGCTCGCCAAGCTCAGCCTGACCGTACCCGATATCACCAGGGCTATCAGCGAACAGAATGTACTGGTACCGGCGGGCACGATCGGTGGCGAACCCGCGCCACCAGGCACCGAATTCACCTATACGGTGCAAACGGCCGGCCGTTTCGAAACACCCGAACAATTCGGCCAGGTCGTCGTCCGTTCCAACCCGGACGGATCGCAGGTCCTGCTGAAAGATGTCGCCCGTATCGAACTGGGCATGCAGAATTACCAGATCACCGCAAGACTCGATGGCAAAGCTTCCGCTGTTCTGCAGATTTTCCAGTTACCCGATGCCAACGGCCTTGAGGTCGCGGATGCGATATTTGCGGCGATGGCCAGGTTGTCTGAACGGTTCCCGGACGATCTGGAGTACGTGGTCGCACTGGACACCACCAAGCCCATCACGGAGGGTATCCGGGAGATCGTCATCACCTTGTTCCAGGCTGTCGGCCTGGTGCTGCTGGTGGTCTTTATCTTCCTGCAGAACGGCCGCTCCACACTGATTCCATCGCTGACCGTACCGGTATCGCTAATCGGCACGTTCGCCATATTCCCGCTGCTCGGTTTCTCGATAAATACGCTCTCCCTGCTCGGTCTCGTGCTGGCGATCGGTATCGTGGTGGACGATGCCATTGTCGTCGTGGAGGCCGTCGCCCAGAAGATGGAAAAAGGCATGGCCCCCAGGGAAGCGACCATCGAGGCCATGGGTGAGGTGTCAGGCCCGATTGTCGCGACGTCCCTGTCGCTCATCGCCGTGTTTGTGCCTGTGGCCGCGATGGGCGGTATCACCGGTCGCCTTTACCAGCAGTTCGCCATCACGATTGCCATTTCAGTGGCCATATCTTCGATCAACGCATTGACCCTGAGCCCAGCATTGGCCGCAATGCTGCTTAAGCCTCCTGGTGAGCAGAAAAAGAGTTTCCTGGACAAGCCCTTCG
>PVMK01144335.1_pt1 | contig 14039 bp, 10 predicted proteins | sample 1853481 | NCBI WGS metagenome assembly PVMK01 (sample SAMN08533507, study PRJNA380276) | Marine sediment metagenome, whole genome shotgun sequencing project. | reverse complement strand
GAAGACCCCGGGAATAGGGATGAAACGATCGATCAAAGATATCGGTCACGCCCCCCTCTTCGACGATCTGACCGGCGTACATCACCACCACTCTCGAAGCCATCTGAGCCACCACCCCCAGATCGTGAGTAATGAGCAATAGAGACATGTTCAGCTCTGATTTAAGCTCCAGCATGAGAGATAGGATCTGGGCCTGGATGGTCACATCCAGCGCGGTTGTGGGCTCATCTGCGATCAGTAATTTCGGCCGGCACACCATGGCCATGGCAATCATCACCCGCTGCCGCATACCGCCCGAAAGCTGATGGGGGTAATCGCCGAGTCGATTGCGGGCAGCCGGGATTTTGACATGATCCAGCCAGGCGGCTGCCTCAGCCAATGCGTCTGATCTTGAAAGTGCTTTATGGACCATCAGCGGTTCGGCCACCTGACGGCCGATGGACAGGACCGGGTTAAGGGATGTCATGGGCTCCTGAAAGATCATTGATATGTCACGGCCACGAATCCGGCGCAGCTTTTCAGCGTCTAATCCGCGCAGATCCTGATTTTCAAACTGAATGCGGCCGGACTCAATTCGACCCGGCGGAGAGGGGATTAAGCTTAAAATGCTTAATGCGGTCACGCTTTTACCGCAGCCGGATTCACCCACCAGCCCCAGCGTCTCACCGGCCGCCAGATCAAAGCTGATCCCATCCACCGCCCGGGTGATACCTTCGGGAAGGTGGAAATGAACGCATAGATTTTCTATTTCCATTATTTTGGGGCTCATTTCGTTTTACCTGGGGCAAAGAGGTAATGCAGAGCAGTGAGCGCATAAATCTTGGCGGTTTCAATCAATTGATCCAGATCGACCCATTCGTCGATTTGATGAGGAACGTGACGGTCTCCTGCGCCCATGGTGACAATGGGTATATTTTTGACGGCCCACAGAAAGGTCCCATCGGTAGCGCCCGGTACGCCGGCATAAACAGGACTTTTATCGGTGAGCCATCGGGTGGCCCAATCGGCGGCTTTAACAACTGGTTCAGATCGCTCGGTATATGTACAGGGCCGGTCGGTTAAAATATCAACCTGAACCGCCAGATCATGATCACGCTGCAAATTGAGCAGGGAATCGTATTTCTTGTAATTATCCCTGACCCGGTTTTCTACTTTTAATGCCAGTGCCATAAGATCCGCGATAATCTTTTCGTGAGACTGCCGCGGTGTTGTGCGGATATCCACCAGCACTTTGGCCTCCCGGGGCATAACGTTGAGCTGGGAGGCACCGGTAACAGGCGTCTGGATCACTGTTGGTGTGACGCTGGGCCAGCCTAAATATTCATCTAATCCGATAGTGGTTACGGCCTCCTTTTCCAGCTCGTGCAGGCCGTCAATGAGCCGAGCGATCGCCGGCGCACAGTTCAAACCGGAAAGCGGCATGGCGCCGTGGCTCATTCGACCGGTAATCAGGTAGCTGGCTCGAACAGCACCTTTTTGGGCAGTACAGATCATTCCGTCTTGAGGTTCGCAGATCACAGCGGCTGTTATCTTATCTGCATGGCCCCTTTCGATAAAATCCATGACGCCCAGCATCTGGTCTTCCTCGTCACACAGCACACCTCCGATCACCGAGCCGGCAATTTCAACTGCAGAGGTTTTTAAGGCCTTCATCGCAATCAGCATGGCGGCCAGGTTGCCTTTGGTATCATTGGCCCCGCGGCCGTACATCCGGTGGCCGACAATTTCAGCCCCAAATGGATCATATTTCCAGGCCGACACATCCCCCGGGGTAACGACATCGGTATGGCCTTCAAACATCAGGGTGCGCTTTTGCGAACCGGCCGGCCAGCTGACTATGATATTTGGCCGATTCGGTGCGACTTGATCAACCTGAACGTCAAAATCCTGTGTTCGGGCCCAATCTGCAACCCTTTGAGCCACAGCCTGTTCATTGGTGCCGGCCTGCGGGTCCCAGACGGAATTGATCCGCACCAGATCTGCGGTCAAAGCAATTAACTCGTCCGGATCGATTTGGTTTAATACCTTGCTAATAATTTCTTTTTTTGGTGTCATCATTTCTGGCAGAAAATCCGAAATCCGAAGCACGAAATTCGAAACAATATCGAAATCCTAAATTCGAATGTTCGAAACAGGTTTCGAATTTTGATCATTTGATATTCGGATTTGTTTCGGATTTCGACATTCGATATTCGAGTTTTATGTAACAAATGTGGTCTTTCATAACGGATTTGTCATTATCTTATGCGGACCATCTTAGGATCCAGCGTATCTCTCAGTCCATCTCCCAGCAGATTAAATCCCAGTACCGCCCAGGCGATGGCCACGCCAGGGAAAATCGCCAACCATGGGGCTGAGCCCATATAGGTCTGCGCCTCATTCAACATCCGACCCCAGGAAGCATTTGGGGGCTGGGTCCCCAGGCCCAGATAGCTCAGTCCTGCCTCCGCCAAAATGGCGACTGCAAACTGAATAGAACCTTGAATTAAAAGCGGTGAAAGAATATTGGGCAGCACATGCCTCCAGGCGATGGCCCATTCACTAACGCCACTGGCCCGTGCAGCGGTGATAAACTCACGTTGCCACAGTGTCATGGCTACTGCCCGGGTGAGTCTGGCAAAAACCGCTATGTAAAAAATACCTATAGCCAGCATAGCGTTTATCATCGACGGACCTAAAACTGACGTTATCAGAATGGCGGTCAGCACAGCTGGAAATCCGAATAATAAATCAGACAGGCGCATGATGGATTCATCAACCAGCTTGCCATAATAGGCGGATAACATGCCTAAAAAGACTCCGATACTTAACCCGATAGCTACCGTAACCAGACCAACGATAATTGAGTTGGTGGCACCATCCATGACCCGGGACAGGATATCACGGCCATATTGGTCGGTTCCCAAGGGATGTGCCATCGAAGGCCCATTAAGCCTGACTTTAGAATTCATCGTGTTGGGTTCATAAGGCGTCCATACAAGACTGGTCAATGACATGCAAATGACGACAACAGAGAGCATAAAGCCGATTGTAAAATTCAGATTACCGAAAAATCGATTCAATTTACGTTCCTCAAATGTTATTTCCTGAATCTTGCATGAAAATTAATGAGAAAATGAAAGCCTCCGACTCGTGCAAAATTCAGGTATTTACTCCAGTTTGATTCTGGGATCGAAGGAAGCATACGCTACATCCACAAGAAAATTAATTAAAACCACTGTCGCCGCCATAAATAAGACGATTTCGCGCACAACAGGTAAATCCCGTTGACCGATAGCCTGAAAGACCAATCTTCCTAAACCCGGTAGATAATAAACATTTTCGATGATGATGGCCCCGGCAATCAGTTGGCCTAATTGAAGCCCGAGGATGGTTATAACCGGTATAAAGGCATTTCTAAGAGCATGCACATAGATCACCGTGCGGGCTTTAAGTCCCTTGGCCCAGGCCGTACGGATATAGTCTTCGCGTAGTACCTCCAGCATGGAAGATCGGGTTAAGCGTGTCAGAATGGACGCTCGAATCACGCCCAGAGCAAATGAGGGTAGCAACAGGGCTTTAAATGAACCCCAAAAGTTTTCAGACCACCCGGGAAAGCCGCCGGCTGGAAATAATCCCCAGGTGACAGAAAGCCATAGCATCAGCAAAATCCCCAGCCAGAACTCCGGCGTTGCCAGACCCAGCTGACTGAAAAACATCACGGTTACGTCTGCGGGGCGATTTTGGTGCCGGGCAGCATGGATTCCAAGCGGTACAGAAATAGCGACTGCAAAAAACATGGCCATCAGGGCAAGCGGCCCGGTTACGGTCAGGCTGGAGAGTAACAGATCATATACCGGCACATCGTAATTAATGGATCGGCTGCCTGTTCCGTTTAGCAAATTGTAGATCCAGTCCGCGTATTGAACCCAGAACGGTTGGTCCAGTCCTAACTCGGCTCTAAGGTTGGCAAGGGTTTCGGGTGTCGCATTGGTACCTAACATGATCTGGGCAGGGTCTCCCGGCAGAACAAAGAGCACTGAAAAAACCGTGATAGAGACCAGGAAAAGCAGAATCAAAAGGATGATCAGTTTTTTAATCAGATAGCGGGTCATGGATACACATAGACGATTGGAGTGTTGGAGCTATTTACAATTTGGATTTTAGAATTCGGATTTTGGATTTAAGAACAGACCGGCCAGCTAAATAATTGGCCTTCAATATTTTCAATCCGCAATCCAAATTCCAAAATCAACAAACTCCAGTGCTCCATTACTCCAGTGCCATTGAATTAAAAAAGCGCTGTGAATTCATTTATCCGGACAGAATAATTATTTAGCGCTTCAGCCATACCTCAGTAACATCCAAAGCAATGGTCGGGTAATTTCTCCACCAGCCCATGACCTTGGCTTTTACGACCGGCAAGCTAGGTGAGGAAAACAGAAAACCATTGACTGCATCTCTGGCGATGATTTCCTGGCAGCGTCCGAACCATTTGGCCTTTTCGGCTTCATTGGGCGCCTTCAGCGCGTTCGCATAAGCCTGGCGGAATTCTTCGGAGTCGTATTGGAAATAATAGCTGGGTTTGGCATAGATACCGATATCCCAGGCTTCAGCGTGACCGATGATGGTCAATTGGTATTCTTTGTTTTTGAAAATGCGATCAATCCATTGACCCCATTCAATGTTTTCCATCTTTAATCGGATACCGACTTTTGCGAATTGGTCAACGATGACTTCACCGGCTCTGACCGAATAGGCATACTTGCCGGGGACCTTCAACACCGCATCAAAACCATTGGGGAAGCCGGCTTCCGCCAAAAGCGCTTTCGATTTTTTGGGGTCGTAGGGATAGGTATTCACCAAATCGACATAGTACGGTGCAGCTGGTGACCAGTGAGAGCCGATAGGTGTACCAAAACCTGACATGGCGAGGTCGAGGATCATCTGACGATCGATGGCGTGCGCCATGGCCTGGCGGATTTTGAGATTATCGAAAGGTTTGGCTTTGTTATTCGTAGACAGAATAACATCTGAAGTGCTCGCACCGGCCAGGACCTTGTAACGTTTGTCTTTGGCAAGCTCCAGAACAGTCTCAGGAGATCCAATCCAGCCGATCACATCAATATCACCAGCCCTTAGGGCCGCCGCCTGGGCATTCGGATCTGGAATAAACCGGAATGTAACCTTATCCAGATAGGGCAGCTTTGGGTTCCAGTAACCGTCAAAGCGGGTTAGCTCGACTCTATCGCCTTTCACCCATTTAACAAATTTAAACGGCCCGGTTCCAACAGGATGCGACTTGGCTTTCTCATGGCCCTTCATGGGTAGCATGGACGCATCGCCTTCGGCGATATGGATGAGGAACAATGCATCCACATCTTTCAACGTCACCCGCAGCGTATTTTCGTCAGGGGTTTCAATAGACTCAATTACCCGGAAGTATTCAGGATGCGGATTGATTGTGCCCTCAGCTTTTGCACGCTCCAGATTCCATTTGGCGACCTTAGCGTTGAACAGTTCGCCGTTGTGATATTTGATACCCGCATGTAAATGAAACGTGTAGACTTTTCCATCAGAGGAAATCGCCCAATTTTTCGCCAATCCTGGGATAATTTGTCCCTGATCGTTTACCTTGGTCAGGGTTTCATAAAGGTTTGACCACACCACACGGTCGATTGCTGCTGCCGTATTGGCGGTTGGATCCAGTCCCGGTGGTTCGGCCGGCTGGCAAACAACCAGACTGCCGCCCCGTTGCGGCTCTGCAGCGACAGTCCACTGAACTGGAGTAACCAATGCCAACACGATCAAAATCATGAACAACTTCCTCATTACGCTTTCTCCTTTTAGATGGAATATTCAAAAACATCGGCGTCACCTGATAAAAAATGCATGGATTCATACGATGCAAGTATCAAAGGTTAAGTTTGAAGAATAATTTTCTGCCTGTCCTATTGTCGATCATCAAGGTCACAGAATGCCGGTATACCGCCTATACTTGTGGCCGTGAGGATTGCTTTGATAATTGCTCTGGACATACAGTCTGCCGCCGCGTGACCGATGTCACTGACAGCCCGGGCCTGAGGTGGGCCGTAATATCCGGGGATCTCCGGCAATTTTCGTTTACCGGTGGCCATACAAAAGATCGTATCACCTTCAAATAGGGTATGCGATGGCCGTATCGCGCGTGCCATTCCATCATGAGCCATCTGAGCGACTTTGTGAGCCTGCGTTTTGGTGAGGATGGCGTCGGCGGCGACTATTGCGATAGTGGTGTTCCTGGCCGGCGTACTTTCGGATTGGGGTGGGAGTATGACGGCACGTTTTCCCTGCTGGCCGAACTCCGCTTCGATTTCCAGACCGATCTCCCAGGGGCGCCCCGTGGCGGGATTAATCACCAGACCATCTGAATTGACGGCCACCAGAGCTGCCGTGGTGATACCGGAATCTAGCATAAGGCTGGCGGTTCCGAGTCCGCCTTTAATACTGCCGGACCATGCTCCGGTCCCGGCTCCCACGCTGCCGATTTCCACCGGACTGCTGGCGGCTGCCTGGCAGGCTTTTTCCCCCCATTCTGCACTGATGGGCGGGATGAAATCAGATCCTCGATCCAGATCATATAGAACTGCGGCCGGCACGATAGGCGCTACATATCCCTTGTCCAGCGGGAAGCCGAAGCCCTTCTTGGCCAGCCAGCGCACAACACCGTCTGCGGCAGCCAAACCGAATACCGAGCCGCCGGAGAGCACCACCGCCTGTACATGTTGCACTAAATTTGCAGGTGCCAGCAAATCGGTTTCCCGGGTGCCAGGTGCAGACCCGCGCACATCAACACCGGTTACAGCGCCCTCAGAGCAGATAGCCACAGTTAAGCCGCTGGCGGCAACGGTATCGGTGTAATGACCCACCAAGATGCTTTCCACATCCGTCAGGTCGTTATGCTTTCCGATTGTTGCCATTTATTTATCCCTTTAGCCTCAAAACTTAATTTGATCGGCAGTTTAAGGGGATCTATATAAATCTTTTTAAGTTCAAAAGCAAATCAAATCAAATTGGTTAGCCGGTTTAGCCAGCCGAAGGTCCCCGTGAAACGGGATTGAGCCGGCTGCGCCCGTTGAAATCAGAAAATTGTCTGATTTTATTTTTTATTAGACAGGATTAACAGGATTGGCTGGATATCCTGCCCGCCATGCGAGCAAGGCGAGGCGGGCGGGGATGAAAGCCAAAAATTTCAATCGCCTTCGGCGAATGAAAAAATAGTTGCCATTAAATTAGAGTTTATTGAGTAATTTGACCTCCCGGTAACTAATTTTGGTGAGGTATTTTCCCGCCCGAAGGGCGGGATTGAGTTTCGCCACTTTCTTCTGGAAAGTGGCGAAGAAAAGAAATCTAAATAATCCTGTTAATCCTGTCTAAAATATAAATTAGATAGTCTCTAAATATTAAGGTTGACTAAATCGTGAGTACTGAGATAAATATGCCAATTTACCCAAAAAAGGAACGTCAAATTTTTATGATCCAGTTAATCAGGGGATTTAAGGATATTCTTCCCGGCGAAGTCGAGCTCTGGCAGGCGGTAGAAAAAGTTGCCCGTCAGCTGCTGGAAGATTTCGGCTTCAAGGAAATCCGCATACCCATTATGGAGCGTACCGAACTTTTTGCCCGCAGCATCGGTGAAGATACCGACATTGTCGAAAAGGAGATGTACACCTTTCCGGATCGAAAAGGAGATCTGATAACCCTGCGTCCTGAAGCAACGGCTTCGATTGTGCGTGCGTACATTCAACATCGATTGTATGCCAAGGACCCGGTCCAAAAATTTTATACGATCGGTCCCATGTTCCGCCGCGAGCGGCCCCAGAAGGGAAGGTATCGGCAGTTCTATCAGATTAATGCCGAGATCTTCGGTGTGCAATCCGGTCTGGTTGACGTGCAACTTATTTTTTTTCTGGTGACTCTGTTTTCGCGTTTGCAAGTCTCGGATGTTAAGGCCCACATCAACTCTCTGGGTTGCCCGAAATGTCGACCAAAATTCAAAACAGCCTTATCTGAATTTTTGGAATCCGTCACTGATAAGCTGTGTTCCAATTGCATCCGGCGCAAAGATCGTAATCCTTTAAGGGTGCTGGACTGCAAGGTGCCTTCGTGCCGGGAGGCTATGGTTAAGGCACCGTCAATTCTGGATTTCCTGTGTTCCGAATGCAAAGAAGATTTCGATGAAGTCAAAAATATGCTTGAAAAGCTGAGAGTCCCTTTTGTGGTCGATAAAAATTTGGTTCGCGGACTGGACTATTATGCGCGCACAACTTTTGAGATTCAGGCCGAATCTTTGGGAGCCCAAAATGCGGTTGCCGGTGGCGGTCGCTACGATGGACTGGTCAGTGAACTGGGCGGACCGGACATTCCGGCAACCGGCTTTGCGATTGGTTTTGACAGGCTCACCGAATTGACAGGTCTTGATGCCAAACAATTTTACCAGAAGCCTGATGTTTTTGTGGCTGCATTGGGAGGTCAGAGCCGTTTGGCTGCATTTGAGTGGGTCTGTGCGTTTGGTAACCAGGGAATAAGAGCAGAACTGGATTTTGGGGGGAAAAGTTTAAAAAGCCAGATGAAGCAGGCCGACAGGCTTGGAGCCCGCTATGCACTGATTGTGGGTGACGACGAACTTGCAAAAAGAGAAGCGGTCCTGCGAAACATGCAAACGAAGGAACAGATTTCAGTTTCCATCGACGGTCTTGTTGAAAATATCAAAGGTATAATAATTGCGGAATAGTTTAATTTGTTTGATTGGTTTGATTAGTTGGTCAACTATCATAAACCAATTCAACCAATAAAACCAATAGCACAAGGAGATTATATTGCCAGATCAACTCGGTAACATGCGCAGAACACATCATTGCTGGGAGCTTGGTGCTGTTGACGTTGATAAGGAAGTGGTGTTGATGGGCTGGGTTCATCGGCGAAGGGATCACGGCGGTGTGATTTTCGTGGATCTTCGGGATCGGGAAGGCATCACCCAGGTCGTATTTAATCCAATCGTAGACAAAAAAATCCATGCCAAAGCGCATGCCATTCGCAGTGAGTATGTCCTGGCCGTAAGGGGCAAAGTTGAAAACCGGCCGGCGGACATGATCAATTCCAAGCTCAAGACCGGCGAGATCGAAGTGAGTGTAACTGAACTCAAAATTTTAAACACGGCTAAAGCGCCTCCTTTTCTCATAGAAGATGAGATTGATGCTTCCGAAACGGTCCGGCTAAAATATCGGCATCTGGATTTGCGTCGATCCGAAATGCAAAAAAATCTAATATTGCGGCATCAGGTCACTATCGCCGTACGGAAATATTTCGATCGACAGGGTTTTCTTGATCTTGAAACACCGTTTTTAACCCGCAGCACACCCGAGGGCGCCAGAGACTATCTTGTCCCCAGCCGGGTGAATCCGGGCGAGTTTTATGCCCTGCCGCAATCGCCGCAAATATTCAAACAGCTTTTTATGATTTCCGGATTTGACCGCTATTATCAAATTGTGCGCTGTTTTCGTGATGAGGACCTGCGTGCGGATCGTCAGCCGGAGTTTACTCAGATTGATATTGAGATGTCTTTTGTGGGTGAAGAAGACGTCATGAACCTCACCGAAGGCATGATGGCCCAACTTTTTAAGGAGGTTCTCGGCATAAAACTCAAGCGGCCTTTTTCACAGTTGACTTACGAAGAAGCCGTTGGCCGTTTCGGCCTGGACAAGCCCGATACACGCTTTGGCTTCGAGCTTAAAGATATTTCCGATATTGTTGCCGGTTCAAATTTCAAGGTATTCGCCAATGTGGTAAAAAAAGGCGGAATTGTCAAAGCCTTAAATGCCAAAGGATGCATTGATTTTTCACGCAAAGAAATTGATGATTTGACCGATTTTGTTGCCGTTTACCGGGCAAAAGGCATGGCCTGGATAAAAGTGAAAGAAAATGAATGGCAATCCCCAATCACAAAGTTCTTTTCCGACGAGGAAAAAGACGCCCTGGCCAAGCGCATCGAAATGGAACCGGGTGACCTGGTATTTTTTGTCGCTGATCAGTCCAAGGTTGTGAATGAATCCCTGGGTCATCTCAGAAACCACCTGGGAAAAATCCTGGGACTTATCGATGAAAATGAATATCAATTTCTGTGGGTAACACGCTTTCCGATGTTTGAATATGATGAAACCGAAAAGCGGCTCCAGGCGCTACATCATCCATTTACATCCCCTCTGGAAGAAGATTACGATCGGCTCAAGGATGAACCCCTTTCAGCAAAAAGCCGGGCCTACGATCTTGTGCTAAACGGCTTTGAAATCGGTGGTGGCAGCATTCGGATCCATCAGCGCCACATTCAGGAAAAGGTATTTGAGGCCCTGAATATGGATCGAGAGACCTATGAAGGCAAATTCGGATTTTTGCTTGAGGCTCTGGATTCCGGTGCACCTCCCCATGGCGGTATTGCCATCGGATATGACCGTCTGGTGATGCTGATGTGCGGCCAATCATCCATCCGGGATGTGATCGCTTTTCCCAAAACCCAGAAAGCAGCCTGTCTGCTCACACAGGCGCCGTCGGAAACCAGTAAAACCCAGCTCGATGAGCTTTATCTCAAGTTGAAACCGATGGCAAAATAATGGATTTTTTGGCTCCCCGGATGGTCGGTGTACGAACTTATTTGGGTCTGTTGTTATTCCAATACATTACAAGCTATAATCATTCCTTCAGATTGCAGATATGACCAAATCTGAGTATTCCGATTAAAAAGATCGATAATTAACTTGCTTTCGGCTTAAAGAAGGGCTATAATTTATCGATTCAATTAAGTCCTGCCTTACAATATCAGGACGGTTTCTTTCTGAAGGAACAATCCATTTGTCAAAGTGGCATCCTCCAGTTTGCAACCATGAAAATTATTAAGAAAGGAGAATGTTATTATGACTAATGGAACTGTTAAGTGGTTTAATGACCGCAAAGGATTCGGTTTCATCGAACAGGAAGACGGACCGGATGTGTTTGTTCATCATTCAGCGATCAACTCAAGCGGTTTTAAATCCCTCAATGAAGGCGATAAGGTATCCTTTGACATCGAGCAAGGGGAAAAAGGTCCTGCCGCTGCAAATGTCACTGTGATTTAATTTTTTGTTTTTGAGTAAAAAAGGGCATTCCTTCCAATAACAAGGGGATGCCCTTTTGTTTCGCTTGAATGAGTACCAGTGCGATCCATAATTACAAGATCTTAAACCCTAAAAAAGTCCTGTCCAAATTCTTTTTCTTTTCATCACTATCAAGAATAACGGCCTGCGGGGTGACAATATGGCGAAATCACATTATTCATTTAAAAAGCGTAAGAAAGAATTAGCAAGGAAGCTAAAGCAAGAGCAAAAAAGACAACGCAAATTAGATAAAGATTCAATAAAGCCAGAAGAGGCTTTAGATAAGTCTCAGGATGAGGTCAAAAATCCGCTAACTTAGAAACGCAAATTTGTTTTTACCGAATCCGACAAGGGAAAAATAATGTTTCATGTTTTGCCTGGAGTAATTCGGGGCAGTTTGTGCCTGATCTTGTATGGCTTGAACACGGTGTTCTGGTGCATACCTTTGTTTATGTTGGTGGCCGCTAAGTCGGTGGTTCCTTTGGAATCCTGGATGCGAAGATGCAGTCGGATGCTAAACGCCATTGCCGAAAACTGGATTTGGGTCAACAACCAAAACCAGAGGCTGATAGCCGGCAACACCCGATGGGAAGTCCAAGGCCTAGAGACTCTTGAACGGTCTGAATGGTATCTGGTTCTGGCCAATCACCAATCCTGGGTGGATATCCTGGTGCTTCAGAGGATATTTCATCGGAAAATCCCATTTTTGAAGTTTTTTATTAAAAAAGAGCTGTTATGGTTTCCGATTCTGGGTCAGGCATGGTGGGCGATGGATTTTCCGTTTGTAAAAAGATACACCAAAAGCTATCTCCAAAAAAAGCCTCACCTAAAAGGTAAAGATATAGAAATAACGCGGAAAGCCTGTAAGAAGTTTAAAAAAATACCGATCTCTATTATGAATTTTGTGGAAGGCACCCGTTTCACAAATGAAAAGCATCGTAGACAGCGATCGCCATATTCTCATCTACTTAGACCAAAGGCCGGCGGTATTGGTTTCGTGCTCGACTCCTTGGGAGAACAAATTCACCGGGTACTGGATGTCACCATTGTGTATCCTGACGGCGTATCAAGCTTTTGGGCATTTCTCTGTGGTAAAATCCGGAAGATTAAAGTGAGAGTGCGATCACTGCCGGTAAGCCCTGAGCTGCTCGGTGATTATGCCAATGATAGGAACGTTCGGTCAGGGCTGCAGTATTGGTTGAACAACATATGGGCAGAAAAAAATCGATATATCGAAGAGATGATGACTTTATGACTGAGGATGTATGGACACGATATAAAAAGCTTATGGCATCCGATAAATCATAGAATTTATATTCATTCCTGCGCCAACTGAGGCGAAGAGGGCGATATCTCCGGAATGAAGTCGATGATTTCCAGTTTTCCTTTCTGTATTAGATCGAACAAGGTCGGCAGGGTGGCAACCGAGCTGTTACCACACCAGGATATTGTCATAGGCATAATGTCGGCAGGGATTTCTTTGATATCGTAAAGCTTAAACAATCTTTCTAAAATCGCCGCATCCATCTTTCCGTTAGCCTGGTGAATCAAAATCTTTTGCACATCACTCAGTTCGATTCCGGTTTTGTCAAGATTTTTCTTTACCACCTCAGGAACTTTTCTTACTGCATATTTGTATATTTCATGGCCATCCATTTTGATGAATAGATCATTCCCATTTCTTTCCGGCTTGTAGGATTTACCCGACCTTAAAAGATATGCATCATCATATGTATCCGACCGGGTGACGTGGGATAGAATGCCAACATCCTGGTCCGTCGCTTCAACTAGAGTTGCGCCGGCGCCGTCAGCATATATCATGCTGTCAATATCATGGGGGTCCGACACCCGGGACAGGGTTTCAGCACCAATTACTAGGATACGCTTCGCATCACCTGATTTGATGTAATAGTCGGCAATTATCATTGCCTGCAACCAGCCAGGACAACCAAAAGGAATATCAAAGGCGATGGCGTATGGATTTTTTATTCTCAGTTTGTGTTTCACTCGGGCCGCGATGCTGGGGACCATATCCACTCTTATGTTGTCCGCTTTAACGTCCCCGAAATTTTGAGCCACAATGATGCAATCGAGGCTTTCCTTATCTATGCCAGCCAGTGCCTCTTTTGCTGCCATGCATGCAATATCGGAAGTGGTGAGATCGTCGGTTACATATCGTCTTTCCCTAATGCCTGTAATCTCGTAGAGTCTTTTAATTATATCGGAGTTTGGTCGCTCAAGCTTATTACCGTCATTTCCATAGAACTCATTACCAAGAAAATGCTCGTTCGGTATGGTCGCCTGTGGGATGTAACTGCCAGTTGCCACAATAATTGAATTCACCATTTTAAAAATATTGGATCTCCTTTTTAGAACCTATCTCAAAAATAGGATTTTGGTTCAAGATCGCGGCGGGGCCGAGTTTTAAACCGGAGGCATACTGTTGTATGTCGAGGATTTGAAACGAGGCACCAACAAAGATATTGGGCCAAAAGACATTTTTGAGATGGGTTCTAGTATTATACAAATTGGATAGCACCATAACGCAACACACAATGTTACGGTAGTTTTGACAGATCAATATTCGAATAGGCCAAGTTTGTCAATAATACAAGTCCTTGATCCGGATTCATCGGTGTTGTGACGCTCAATTCGTTTTTCCAGGTCTGATGTTTGACCTTTGTATAGTTTGCCGGTTGTTTCGTTTTGAAGTATGTATACCCAAAATGGCATGTTAACCTCTCCAAACAGAAAGGCCCAAGCTGTTGATTGGGCCTTTCTAATTTGGCTCCCCAGCACGGACCCGAGCCGCGGACCCGGTGGTTAATCCCGCTTACAGCGGGACTCTGCCAACTGAGCTACTGGGGAACATAGCTGGATTAAATACAAACCCCC
>PVMK01183340.1_pt1 | contig 14040 bp, 14 predicted proteins | sample 1853481 | NCBI WGS metagenome assembly PVMK01 (sample SAMN08533507, study PRJNA380276) | Marine sediment metagenome, whole genome shotgun sequencing project. | reverse complement strand
ATATACACTGCATCGCCCCATGATGTGAGTTCGTTGCCTTTCAGGTGTTCGGCAAAACTCCGGCCAGGGGAGTTGGCTATTTCCACATCAAATCCGGCCATATCCAGGATGGTGGGCATGAGGTCGTATTGCCCAATGAACAAATCACTTACCTGGCCTTTCTCAATGACGCCCGGATAGTGGGCGATCAACGGTATGTTCATCGCAGTATCGTACAAGCTCGCCGGAAATGAAAAGTCAGTATGCCCCCACAAACCGTGTTGGCCGAAAAAGTTTGCCCTGATCGCTGGTATAAATCACCAAAGTGTTCTCTGCGAGGCCATTGTCTCTTAGTGCTTGCAACAAACGACCCACACCATCGTCTACCATTGTGTTCTGTGACGCTGCATTCGCCATCGTTTCCCGGTCGTTATGCATTCGAGCTAAATTCAAATACCATTCTTCCGGGTCGGGCTGGGGTATCTCTTCAAGTATGGTCTCGTTGATCCTGTTCCTGGGAAACGAGGGAAACTCTTTGTCCACATAATCTGCATAGTGCCGGTTTTTGGCGGCGCCGAGGTTTGTCGGCGGGTTCATATAGGGCCCGTTGTAGGTAACCATTAGGAAAAAGGGCTTTTGATGATCGTAGCTTTGCAGGTATTCGACGGCTTTATCTGAAAAGAAATCGACGCTGTGCTTGCCCTCTAATTTGTACTTCCTGGAGTTATCATTGATTTCATTATTCCAAAAATCGATGGTATGGCCTAAATTGAATGTCACCCAATAATCGAACCACTCGTCCGGCGGCCGTGGCTGACCCAGGTGCCATTTGCCGATTAGTGAGGTCTGGTAGCCGCGATTCTTAAGTGTGTACGGCAGCGTTCGATACTCTCTGATAGCGTTCCAATCACTGGGCCAATCCTCCATCTCCTCATCATCGAGCCAATCCTGGACCCCATGCTGAGATGGCAGAAGCCCCGTCAGCAATGTGGCACGTGTAGGTGAACACATGCCGTGTACAGCGTATGCGTGGGTAAAACGCAGGCCTTCATTGGCAAGACGATCAATATTGGGCGTTTTGACATCCGGGTTCCCATAAGCGCCCAAAATCGAGGCGGGTTGATTGTCAGCCACTATAAATAGAATATTTGGCTGGGGTATCTTTTGCTTCTACGGGTATCGCAGTAAGAAGAAGCAGTGATAAATAAAAATATATCTTCTTATGAGTGGCGAAATCATAAATTGTCGCCAATACAGATTCCTTCATGATCACTTCCCTGCTTGTTATATGGTTTTTAACCCCTTTATTCTATCGAATATTGACTGCCAATGTGATTTTCAGAGCGTTTGAAGTAGACTCCATTCCGAAAAAGCGTTGATGGAGATCACAATGTCCGAGTACATTCGAAGTGCGAGAATGGCTGCCGTCCTGTTAGTCCTGATTGCCTCAGTGCCACCGGCCCTGGCTGCACCTGGGAGTGAGCGCAAGCCCAATGTTGTCCTGGTCTTGATGGATAATTTTGGTTATGGGGAACCTGGCGTCTATGGTGGCGGCGAAATTCGTGGGGCCCCTACGCCAAGTATCGATAGCATCGCGCATGAAGGCTTCCAACTGACCAACTATAACGTGGACGCGGAGTGCACACCGTCACGCGCAGCGTTGATGACCGGCCGCTACGCAATACGCACACGACTGCGCAGAGATGCTCCGCCGCAAGATCCATGGTACGGGTTAAATTTGGCGGAGCACACGCTGGCTGAATTGCTATCCGATGCCGGTTACGCGACGGGATTATTCGGCAAATGGCATTTAGGAGACACCCCAGGCCGCTTTCCTACCGATCAGGGCTTCGATGAATGGTGGGGAATCCCCAGGTCATCGGACAGGTCTTTCTGGCCGGACAGTGCCTCGTATCAAAAAGATGCGGGAGCCAGGTTTATGCATGTCATGTCCGCCAAACGTGGTGAGAAGCCCAAAGAGCTGGAAGTCTATGGTCGACAGAAAGCGTGCGACGATGGATCGAGAGATTACCGATCACGCACTCGACTTCATCCAACGCAAAGCTAACAAAGACAAACCATTCTTTGTTTTCATTCCTTATACGCAGACACATACGCCTCATGATCCCCATCCCGACGCCAGGGGTAAAACTGGAAACGGTGATTTCGCCGACATCCTCGCACAGACGGACACCTATATCGGTGAACTCCTGAATGCAATCGAGGAGTTGGGGATCAAGGACGACACCATTTTCATTTTTACCTCTGACAATGGGGGCTATGGGGGCGTCGGCAGGGAAGGATTCAACGGCCCCTGGCGAGGTAGCCTCTTTACCAGTTACGAGGGTTCCTTTCGCGTTCCCTTTTTGATCCGCTGGCCCGGCAAAATACCGCCGAGACAAAAATCCAATGAAATTGTCCATGCAATGGATGTGTACGCCACATTGGCGGCTATGCTGGGTCTTGATATCCCGAGTGACCGCGTCATGGATAGTCTTGACCATTCCGGCTTCCTCATGGGTAAATCACAGAAATCCGCTCGAGAGTCGATCGTTTTCTATATTGGCAACGAAATCGCCGCAGTGAAATGGCGGAACTGGAAAATGCTGTTCAAGGAGATAGAGAGAATTGGTGAGCCTGTCGTCACAAATCTCGATCCCGCAATCTACAATCTACTGAAAGACCCGCAAGAACAAGAGCGTCTTCGCCACTACATCGAGGACACGTGGGTAGAGAAACCCTTGTACAGGGTGCTGGAAGAGCACAAGGCGTCGATCGCGGAAGATCCGGGTATACCGGATCATTGAATCAATGGGTAAGGATTATTATTTATCGTTATTTTCCAGATCATCCGTTCGAAAGTAGCCGGAGCAATCTCGCCCCCCTATAGGGACGGATTTCCTGCCATTGTATTTGTGACAACCTATGTTAGGTGGGGAAAAATATAATATTGGTTTTCAGTCACATTAGCCTGGCGGGAAAACCCACTTGGAACAGGCTTTGTACGCTAAAACCGAACCTCTGAACTAAAATAATCAAAGGTCAAACACGCATGGACATTAGCAAAAGACACTTACTCACACCCTTTGCAGGCGCCATCGCCACAGCACTCACACCCGGCCAACAAGTCCTGGCCCAGAGTGATGATAGCGAAGTTTTTCTCGAAGAGGTCATCGTCACCGCGACCAAACGCAGCGTTAGTGTACAGGACATTGCGGCCACGGTTCAGGCACTCACCTCCGAAGACCTGGTGGCAATGGGCGCCAGGGGAATGGAGGACTACTCGCGGTTTATCCCTTCCATGAACGTGATCAGCTACGGTGCCCGGGTTTGAGCACGGTCGTGTTCCGTGGTGCGGTTACCGGACAGGGATACGTAGCGCAGTCAACATCCTCGGTCTACCTGGACGAGATCTCGGTCACAACAACCGGTAGCCAGCCGAACATTCGCATGGTCGATATCGAGCGTGTCGAAGCACTCTCAGGGCCCGCAGGGCACGCTGTATGGCTCCGACGCACAGGCCGGTACCTTGCGTATCATTACCAACAAGCCGGTAATGAACATTTACGAGGCAGTTGCCGACTTCGAGTTACGCAGCGGTTCCGACAGCGATACCAGTTATCGTGCCTCAGCGGTTTTAAACCTCCCCCTGATTGAGGACACCCTGGCCTTGCGCCTGGTTGGTTTTACCGATCACGATGGCGGTTTTATCGACAATGTGTATGGTCATACCCCCGATCACCCGCAATCCCTGGGAGGCCCCAGGCGGGCAACCTCTATCCGGCCGGGTTTGGCACACTGGACAATGCGCACGTAGTGAAAAGAACATCAACGATGTCGATATCAAGCGCCAGGATTATTCTTTCCTGGGATATCAACGAAAACTGGAATACGTCGTTCACCGCCTTGACGCAAGACACCAAGGCGGGTTCTAGCAACGACTTCGACCCGTTTGTTGGTGATCTGCAGACCGTGCGTTTTCACGAGGATCCATCAAGGATAAATGGGAGATGTACTCGTTTACCGTCAACGGCGACCTCGGTTTCGCGCAACTGGTCGGGGCGGTTAACTACTACGAGCGCCAATATGACGAAAAGTTCGATCTCACTGCCTATGCACACTACTGGGCGGCAATTTATTGTCACGACAGCTACTACAACTCGGCGGACATGGGTGCCTTACTACTGGGCCAACCCGGAAACCGGCTACGTCGTCTGGTGGCCGGTCTATTGCCAGGGGGAAAAAGTTGACAGCGACTTTTATAGTGCCTTTTACGAGCCAGCCCAACAGGACAAATTTACCACGGAAGTCCGTCTCTCCCATCAGGGTGACAAAATTGACTGGATTGCTGGTTTCTATTACGAGGACAGTAACGATTCCTGGCAGTCAGCGTTTGCGTTGCCAACCAACGGCGGCAAAGATTATGCCGGTGCGCGATAACGCCTACCAGGGTTCCGCCTCGCTGAATTTCTGGGAGTGGTATTTCTCCAACTACTATGGCACGCCAACCTCCTATCCGCAGGCAACCTCACATTGGTATGAGGAAAGCAGCACTGATTGGGAACAGACGGCCGTATTTGGTGAGTTTACCTGGCACATCAATGATGCCTGGGACCTGACCCTTGGAGGGCGGTATTTTGAGCGCACCAATTCCAACAGCACTCGTGGATCATCCCCGGCGACCTTGGCCTGAATGGTGAACCGGATATCGGTGACCCGGAATCCAGGGCATACCGTCTTGAGCACGATGGCAAACCCTGCGCCGCACAAGTCAAGGAAAAAGAGTTTATCCCCAAGATTTCCCTGGCCTGGTCGTTTAGTGACGACCAGATGTTGTACGCTCTGTATACGCGTGGCATCAGACCAGGTGGTATAAATCGCTCACGTGGTCAGCCTTTTTTCCCAGGCCCATTACGATCCCTGACACGATGGATAATTATGAAATGGGTTATCGCTCCATGTTCGCCGACGGCAATGGCCGTCTGAACGCGACTTTCTACCATATGAAATGGAGCGAATACCAGATCGAGATGGCTGATCCATCGTTTGTTCCCTGCCCGGCGGATGGGCCGGATAAGATTCCCCGGGTGTGTGGTCAGCCATGGCAGCAAGTGGTCGCAAACGCGGGTGAGGCACATATTACCGGTCTGAATCTCGAATTGGATTACGCATTCAACCAAAACTGGATATTCGGTGGCAACGTGGAATTTATGGAGGCCGAGACGGATTCAACCATCGACCTCAATGGAGACGGTGAAGATAATATTACCAAGGGATTACGATTACCTATAACGCCGGAACTTAAAGGCTCTTTCTGGCTGGATTACACCAATCCCGTCCAATGGTTCGGCAGCACGGAATTTTTCTCCCGCTTGCAGGTATCCTATACCAGCGATTCGGTCAACATTCTCGAACCCAGGGGGCTCGATACTCCTAACCCCCAATTCACCACGCCCTCGTATACCATTGCTGATATTCGAGTTGGGCTTCGTGGCGAAAGCTGGGAACTCGCGCTGTTCCTCAACAACATCACTGACGAGCGTGCAATCTGACGATCTCGGATGGATACATGGAGTGGGGCATGGCCAGTGTGCAGGATGGACGGCCGCATTTACAACGGGCCGTCACCAATCGCCCGCGTGAATTCGGCATACGCTATATGAAGCGGTGGGGTGGTTGAACCCGAAACAATAATTAAAGAGGAAGAGAAAAGGCCGGGTTTCCCGGCCTTTCTTTATTACAGAGGCTCCCTAATACGGCCACACCTCGAGGCCGTGGATGGCATTCCGGATGTCCATGGACAGGTTGACGGAACCTACAAGCTGCTGTGTCTGGATGTCGTAGAGCGTAATCGTCGATGGTGAAGAACCTGCCGCAATTAAGCGGTCATTGATAACACACAGCCCGCGCCCGAATCCCTGCCGGGCCACTTTTGTATCATCCACACCGGCAAATTCGATGTCATCTTCCGCATAAGTTTTGATGCGATATGCGCCTTGCTGGCCATCGCGCGAAACATGGCGTACGGCATTATTTTTTGTGTCGTTGAACAGAACCCCACCTTGCCAGGGCCGGGCATTGTGTACACCCGCCGGCAGACTGCAATATTCGCTAATGTTCCAGTCCCGATCCAGGTGCAAACATGCCTGAGTGTGTAATCCACTCAGGTAAATGCCGCTATCCTCGACGTGCACCGCATTGATGTGAAAGTCATTCACGGCGGCCGGTCCGTTGTTCATTCGCGGATCAAAGTTGTATCCGTCCCAGAGTCCGTATGCCCGGGTCAGCCTGAACCCCCAGTCATAGCTCCGGGTATCGAGATTGAACGCGAGAATGCTGTCGAAGCCGGTAGATGTCAAAAACAGGCGCCGGCCTTTACGAATGATTTCATGGCAATGCTTCAGATAGCGATTTTTGAATGACCTTTTGATCTGAAAGTTGCGGTCGTAGCAAAACAATTCGTCGCTGGCCGCCACATAAATATCGTCACCGTCGAAGGCGACACCACGCAGGCCACGATCTGCACCCCGGCCCTCGAAATCAATTTCGCTCGTGTTCCAGTCGACGTGCTGATAGCCAGACTGTTTTTCAAAATCTACGGTATATATTCCACCATGGCTTTCGCCTTGCTGAGAACCGCGGACCACGGATGTCGCAATGAGTGTCGGGAGTCTTATTGTCATTGGTGGATTATGCATAAAAAAACTGATCAGGAATACACTGGTGAGCCTTTACTATCCATGTGTTTAAGCAAAATGAATACCGCGCCTACACGCCCAAACACCTGTCAGCTCCACAATAGGCTAGACTTCCTGAGTCTTTGAAACCCATGTACGACCCTGGAACGGTCAGAGTAAGGGCGTAAGCCACACACATTTTACGAGGTGACATATGAAAACAGGCAGTTCTCATGGTTTTAAAGCAAGGCCAGCACTGAGGCCCTTCATGTTCCTGGGCTGGAGCGCAGCCATGTTGCTTGTTGGCAGCCTGATCGGCAACGGCGTAGCCGAAAGCACGACGAATGTCCTTGGCATTTCACAATCGCATGCAAATCCCCTGCAATCGGAAGGCACACCAATTGTCAGGCTGGATCGTGACCGCCTGGAAGGCAATAACCTCGGTGAATTCGCACCCTATGAGCCCGAGAGTGGTGATCTCATTGCCCGTGGTTACGAATATTTCTACAGTGAAGATGGAAATCTTGGTATTGGTGTGTGGGAGAGCAAGCCCGGAAAGATGACCTATGTTGACCTCGAATACGATGAACTGATGCTGGTACTCGACGGTGGCCTTGTGATGACCGATGAACATGGGAAAGTTGAAGTTTTTGGCCCTGGCGAAGGCCTGGTACTTCCCAGGGGCTGGTCTGGAACTTTAGCAGTGCCGGAGGGTGGCGTGCGAAAGATATGGGTTTCCTATATGGGCGGGAAAAAAGGTTAAACCGCAGAGTTATTGGACAGAGTTGAGAAAATATGAAACCTGAAAGCTCACGCGCCGATAAGTTATCAGACCAGAAGCTTGGTATGGACCAGGCCATATCCCGACGGGACCTTTTGCACGGTATCGGCACACTGACCGCTGCAGCGATGTTACCCACATCGGGTATCATCAGTGAGGTGATGGCATCGGCAGACAAGGGATCACCTCCTGTGACCGGCAGATATCCACCGGCACTCACCGGTTTACGCGGCGATCACCCCGGGTCATTTGAGGTCAGCCATCAACTTGCGCGTAAGGGTAAGCGCGACTGGGGGCCCGTGCATGAAGCCGATACCGGATTGTATGATCTCGTGGTTGTTGGCGCAGGCCTCAGCGGCCTTTCCGCCGCACGTTTCTACCAGCAACAACACCCACAGGCACGTATTCTGATTATTGACAACCATGATGATTTTGGTGGCCACGCCATACGCAATGAGTTTAAGGCCGGTGATCGTACACTGGTCGGTTACGGTGGTACCCAGAGCATGGAAGAGCCTTCGGGATACAGCGACATTGTCAGAGCATTGCTGGATGATCTGGGTATTGAGCCCGGGACGCTTTGACCACGCCTACGACCAGGGTTTTTATCAACGCAACGGGCTTCGCTCCGGCATCCATTTCAACCAGGATGCCTGGGGTATCGATAAGGTCGTGCCTTACGACCTGGGGATACTTGAGTATCTGCCACTCGCACCGACATCTTTATCGGCTGAACAAGCGGTGGCCGAGATGCCAATTTCCGCAGCAGCCAGGGTTGAGATTTTACGACTGTTGCTTACGCGGGAAGATCAAATACCCGATGTACCAGCCAATGCGAAGGAAGACTATTTGTACAGGATCAGCTATCGCGAATTCCTGAGTAAACACCTTGATATTAGCGAACCCGAGGTCTTCGCGATATTTCAGGACCTTGCCAGTGACTTTGGCGTCGGTATAGAAGCTGTACCTGCGGCAAATGCGCTGGGTTACTCCAGCTTACCGGGTTGGGATGCTGCTGGTTTGCCCGACGAAGAACCGGGGGAAAAGTATATTCACCACTTCCCGGATGGCAATGCTTCGATCGCGCGCCTGCTGGTACGTAAATTGATACCTGCAGTTGCCGCCGGCAACAGCATGGAAGATGTCGTCACTGCCAGGTTCAACTATTCAAAACTCGACCAGGCCAATTCACCGGTACGCTTACGACTTGACAGCACAGTCACCCGGGTAAAGCATGATCAAAACCCTGAAACCGCCAAGCGTGTTCTGGTTGATTACGTATATAAAGGTCAGGCTTTCCGGGTGCAGTCACGCAGCTGCATACTCGCCTGCAACAATTCGATTATTCCCTACCTGTGCCCCGAGTTACCCAAGCCCCAGCGTGAAGCACTGGCCTGGCAGGTCAAGACACCCATCCTTTATACCAGTGTTGCTCTACGCAACTGGCGTGCCTGGAAGAAGCTCGGTATCGGTGCGGTGGTTGCCCCCGGCAGCTATCATGTCAACGCGATGCTCGACTTTCCGGTCAGTCTTGGAGAATACACCTATTCAGCGTCTGCCGATGAGCCGGTCATCGTACATATGGAGCGCTTCCCCCACCGCTCCAATGAAGGCTTAAATCCACGCGAACAAAACCGGCTCGGCCGTTACGAACTACTGTCAACACCCTTTGAGACCATCGAACGAAACGTGCGTGGCCAGCTTGCCAGCATGCTTGCTGAAGGTGGCTTTGACCCGGCCAGGGATATCACGGGAATTACCGTTAACCGCTGGGCCCACGGTTACGCATCCTCGTATAACCCGCTATTCGATACAGTTTATGAAGAGTACAACGACGAGCGTTATCCCCACATGCGTGCCCGCAAGCGATTTGGCCGTATTGCCATTGCCAATGCGGACGCCGCCGCCAATGCGATGTTTGAGGCTGCGGTGGAACAGGCGCATCGCGCAGTCACTGAATTGACCTGAATGTTTGCGAATTTTGGCGCTTGGGCCGGGAAATACGGTCATATATGCCTATACGCTCGGTATCATCCATTTTTCAAAAATGATAAAAAACCGGGTAGACTGGGTTTCTGAACCAAAGGAATGCGTGCGTGGCGAAAAACAAAAAAAATATTCAAAGCGCTATTTCCCGGCGTAGATTTATGCAACTAACGGGCGCCGCCGGAATTGGCAGTATGTTGCCGCCAATGCTGATGGGTGAGGCCTGGGCCCACGACATCGTGTCGAACTCATTCAGCTTCTCCTGGCACGGCCCGGTCTATACAAAAACCGTTAACGGAAAACTGGTTTCAACAAAAGGCTATAAAGCAGGATTTCATGATAATGCCGTCGCGGGCGCCATCCCCGAGTATGTTTACTCACCGTCACGCATCAAGTACCCGATGGTGCGTAAGAGCTATCTGCAGAACGGGCCCGGCGCAAACCGTGAAGCGCGGGGAAAAGAGGCTTTTGTCCGTGTCAGCTGGGAAAAAGCAACCGAACTGATCGCAGCGGAACTCAAACGTGTCATCAGGGAGCACGGCAATGCCTCTATCCTGACCAATACCTCGACCGCCTACCTGACGCCGGGCCGTATCAATTACGAAGGCGGTTGCATGTCGAGGTTTGCCAATCTGATGGGTGGTTTCACCGATTGCATGACCGATTACAGCACCGGCGCTGCGCAAACAATCATGCCGCATATTACCGGCAGCACCGATGTCTACGCGCAACAAACATCCTGGAAGACCGTGCTGGAAAATGCAGAAGTCCTGGTTTTCTGGGGCATAGATCCGATCAAGACCTTGAATGCCGGCGACACCACCAACATGGGCTATGGGCTCGATTGGATGAAAAAGCTCTCGAAGAGCGGCAAAAAGGTCATCGTGATTGACCCGCGACGTTCTTCTACCGCTGTTAAATTTGGTGCCGAATGGATTGCCCCCGTGCCAAACACCGATGTGGCGATGATGCTGGGCATGGCCTATGCGCTCCAGGAAATGGGTTTGGAAGACAAGGAATTCCTCGAAAAATATACCACCGGCTATGGCAAGTTCCTGCCCTATCTTCTGGGCGAAACGGATAAGACACCCAAAACACCCGAGTGGGCGGAATCAATCTGCCAGGTCAAGGCGACCACCATCCGTGAGCTCGCTCAATTGGTGGCCAAAAATCCCAGCTTGCTGCTTACCGGCTGGTCCATGCAGCGCGCAGACCACGGTGAGCAACCACCGTGGATGTTTGTCACACTCGCCTCCATGATCGGTCAGATTGGCTTGCCTGGTCGCGGCTACAGCATGGGGCACAATTATCCTGACAGCGGTTCTTTGTACGGCACCGCGCCGAGTGTCCCCTATCTTGATTACGGTGAGTACCCTGATAACCCGCCGGCATTGCTTCCCGCTGCCAGAACCACAGATGCCATTTTAAACCCAGGCAAAGTTATCGATTTTAACGGCACAAAGATTACCTACCCGGATATCAAAATGATCTTTAACGAGTATGGCAATCCGCACAGCAGACACCAGGAGCGTAGCAAGATGATCAGGGCCTGGAAAAGGCCGGATACGATTGTGACCCATGAAATCGCCTGGACCGCCTCTGCATGGATGGCCGATATCGTTCTGCCAGTTTGTACGGCAGCAGAACGAAATGATATCGACAGTGACTCAGTTGCCACGATTATTGCGCCCATAAAAGCGGCAATCGAGCCGCTGTATGAATCCAAAGCACCATTTGACATATTCAGCGAAATCGCCAGGGCCGCAGGCATTGAGGAAGACTTCACCATGGGTAAATCGGCCATGGAACTGATCGAAGAATCCTATGCAGTCGCCCGTAAGCGGGCAAAAAACAGTGGTATTGAAATGCCGGGGTTCAATGAGTTCTGGGACAAAGGCGAGCCCATTGAATTCCCCGTTGATGAGAATGAAGTCAACTTCGTGCAGCACGGAGATTTTCGTGAAGACCCCTTGCTGGAGCCTCTGGGGACGGCCTCCGGAAAAATCGAAATCTACTGCAAAAACATCGAGAAAATGGGCTATGCGGACTGCGGCCCGCACCCGCAATGGTATGAACCCTTTGAATGGCTTGGCTCACCGATAGCCAGCAGGTTCCCATTACATTTGTTAACGCCCCACCCCCGCTACCGACTGCACTCACAATACAACCAGTGTGGGTCACTGACGGATATCTACAACGTGGCAGGCCGGGAACCGGTTACCCTGAACAGCGGGGATGCCAGAACCCGGAATATTAAAGATGGCGATGTGGTGCGTATCTTCAACGACCGGGGGCAGACACTCGCCGGCGCCAGGGTCACCGATGATATTCGCCCGGGTGTCATTGCGATGAGTGAGGGTGGCTGGTATGACCCCGTGAGCCGCGGCGAGCCCGGCAGTCTGTGTAAACACGGCCATGCGAACGCCCTGGTCAAAGACAAACCAACATCCAGTCTTTCCCAGGCCTGCAATGCCAATACGGCGCTGGTGCAGATTGAAAAGTACACCGACCCGGCGCCACCCGTGACGGCCTTTGACCCACCGGAAGGTGCATGAAATTGGCAGGCTTCACGATTTGAATAAATATTTAAAAATCGGTCTTAAACTATCAGTGGTGCTGGTAGTTATGGGTGGAATTTTGAGTTCTGTCGCACTGCACCCTGCCTTGTCGACTAACGAGTTTTGTGTGTCATGTCATGAAATGGAAGCACCGCTGGCTGAATACCAGGAGTCCTCGCATTTCAATAGCCGGACCGGCGTCAGGGCAGAGTGTTCCTCCTGCCACATCCCCGAGGGATTAGGCCCGACATTATTTGCCAAGATAGATGCACTTCGACATGTCTATGGCCATCTTCTTGGCACGCTGGAAACGGCTGAAAAATACGAAGATGCACGCTTACGCATGGCTGAGCGCGTTTGGGATGACATGAAAGCCCACGATAGCCGTGAATGTCGCTCCTGCCACACCCAGGAGGCAATTGTCTTTGAAGAGTTTAAAAATCACAGTGATGCCAAACGTATGGCCGAAGGTCTGGAAGAAGGTGACACCTGTATCGATTGCCACAAGGGCCTGGTCCATACCATGCCGGACCGCAGCAGTGGATACACAAAGACCCTGGAAGACCTGCTAGCCGAGAGTGCTGAACCTGATATCAAGACAGATACGGTTTACCCCTTAGAGACTGTTTACAGCTATTCCAGCCGGGAAGGCGACCGGGAAGGGAGAATCCTGTCGGCCACCAGGCTTACGATTCTGGACAACAAGGGAGATTGGCTCAAGGTTCGTGTTGATGGCTGGCAGCAGGACGAAGTAGATGCAATGATTTACGAGTTGCAGGGCAAGAGAATATTTTCTGTTGCACTTGATAACGCGGGACGCGGCAAACCAATTGTTCAAAGCACTATGTTTGATGAGGACACAGAACAAACCTGGCACCAGGTAAGTTACGAAACCTGGGTCACAAGTACAAACATGCTGCAGGATGTGCAAAAGATCTGGGATTATGGCAAGGAACTACACGGCGCAACTTGCGGCGCGTGCCACAGGGCCATTCCAGCCAATCATTATCTGGCCAACCAGTGGATTGGTGTGATGAAGGACATGAAGCGAAACATCAGGCATTTGAGCAAAGAACAATACCGCTTCCTGCAGAAATATTTACAACTCAACGCGAAAGACGTAAAGAAAGCACGACACTAAGCGGTTATTTTATCGGCGAGTCGTAATTGCCAGGCGGCATCAATGGTATAACCTCTTTAACATCAGCACTTAATACGCTCCATTGATGGATCGAATAAGGGACGCAGAGATGCTTCGGCTGCAAAACGTGTACCCGCAATCTCAATTTCCCATTGATCATCCTTCACATGGTCGGCAGTGATTATCTCGTCAGACTCTACAAAACCCAGTCCCACCGAAGCACCCAGAGTGAAGCCGTAGGCGCCAGCACGAATATATCCGGCAAACTGGCCATTACGGTAAATGAGTTCGGCATGATGCAAAAGTGGTTCAGGATCATGCAGTTTGAACTGCAGCAGGCGGCACTTGAAACCACCCTCGGCTTTTTGGGCTGCCAGGGCGTTGCGGCCAATAAAGCCATTCGGCTTATCAAGCTTCACGGCAAAGCCAAGGCCTGCTTCCAGTGGTGTATCCATATTGTCGATATCATGACCGTAATCGCGATAGGCTTTTTCCAGGCGCAAACTGTTCAGGGTTTGCAAGCCAGCGTGGGTGAGCTTGTGCGCTTTCCCGGCTTCGACAATACGATCGTATACCTGCAATGCATGCTCGGTAGGGATATACAGCTCCCAACCCAGTTCACCCACGTAGGTCACGCGAATGGCCAATAGCCGGGCGTAATCAATATCGATTTCTTTAGCGGATAAGTATGGAAAGGAATCATTGCTGACATCAACAGTCGTCAGGTCCTGCATCAGGTCGCGTGCTTTTGGACCGTGAATATTAATGAGCGTATAGCTGGAGGTTACGTCGGTTACAAAAGCGTGGGCATCTTCCGGTATATTGCGATCCATCCACATCTTTACATGCCCAATAGTGGTGTCGGAACAGACCACCATGAACCTGTTTTTGGCCAGACGGGTGACAGTTAAATCCGCT
>PVMK01127466.1_pt1 | contig 14042 bp, 8 predicted proteins | sample 1853481 | NCBI WGS metagenome assembly PVMK01 (sample SAMN08533507, study PRJNA380276) | Marine sediment metagenome, whole genome shotgun sequencing project. | reverse complement strand
TATGATTGTCAAACATCCACTCGAATCCTCCAAAATAATGTTATCATACACAAGAAAAGTTGGCCCAAGTTAATTCTCTTTGCCGATCCGGTCAAGCCCATTTTTCAATTATACCTTTCCTTTTTTGAATCAGGCGTTATAATTCGATTTAATAATTAGGGAGAAACACATTGTCAAAAATTCCCAAGCTTCACTATTTAGGGATCGTTGTCGTTCTGGTTCTGCTGGCGACAATTCTGCACCCTTCCTTTGTTGACGGCCAAAATGCGTCTTCACAACCGCCATCAAATGCGCCCGTGGTGCCGTCGCAATCCGCAGCGGACTTGACCCTTGACAAGCTCAGGCTGAAGCGCTCTGAGGTGGAAGCCTCCCAGAACCTGGATAAAGCAAGTAAAGACAGTACGATCAAATTACTCGATCAGGCGATTGGCTATCGTGAATTACTCGATGAATTCAATGGGCGATCCAAGGCACTCTCCCGGCAGATAAAAACCGCACCGCAACGAATCAAGACAATTCAATCTGAACTATCCAAACCTTTCCAGCCGCCGGAAGCGGTTGAAGCCCTGGCTTCAGAAAAAAATGCCCTCCAGCTTGAACATCAGGTGCAGCAGGAACTGGCGCACCTCGCCGCAGCAAAAGATCTCCTCGCGGGCTGGAATGATCAATTAAACAAGCAAAAAGATCTCCTCGAGCACCTTCCGAAAAATATCACCGCTGCTAAAGCGCGTCTCAAGTCAGTAAACGAAGAATTGCAAAGCCAGCTTCCTGCCGGTGATCCCGCTCTTGCAACCAAATCCCGCCGCTGGTTGCTTCGGGCAAAGCAACTCAAACTGAAGGCGGAAATAAAAGTATATGAACAGCAATTAAACGGCCATGAAATTCTGGTATCGCTGTCGACGGCCGAAAGTGATCTGGCCACCCGGGAAATAGCAGGCCGCGAGGCCCTGATGAAAGCGTGGCAGGCCCTGGCTGCAGAAAGACAGCAACAGGAGGCTGCCAAAGTAAGGGAAGAGGCCGAAGAAGCTAAAGATAAAACTCCCGAGTCGGCGGCGGCGGTCAAAACCCAATACGACATCAACATTGAGCTCAGTACGGAGCTTGAAGAGGTCACCCGCCAGGTGACCGCAGTGACCAAAACTCTCGAGAGCGTTACCAATCACCTGCAGGAAATTGAAGACGATTTTGCGCTGGCCACCGAAAGAGTGGAAACCCTGGTTTTAACCGAGGCCATCGGTCTGGCTTTGCGCCGGCAACGTCAATTGCTTCCCAGCGCGGATAAATATCGCCAAAGCTCGGGCGAACGAAAAACTAAAATGAGCGAAATCCGTGAAAACCAGTACCGACTCGATCGCCAACGGCGGGAGCTTACCAACATCGACTCCGAAACCGGTAAAATAATCGATTCGCTTGTTTACCTGACGCCTGACAAAGCTGAATCCCTGAGATCCGATGTACGCAAGCTTCTGACAGATCGACGCCTGCTGCTGGAAAAATTACAGACCGGATATAATCGTTATTTCAGAGACTTGCAAAACCTTGAGTTTACCGAACAACAACTGGTTGCCAAGGCTGAGGAGTATGCCGATTTTCTTGACACCCATCTGGTGTGGATTCGGAGTTCCCGCATTATCAATTATACAGATTTTCGTAATAGCGCCAAGGTTTTAAACGTGCTGGTTGATCCCGCCCGCTGGCGTTTGACACTATCCGATGCGTTGGATTCCTTCAGGACGAACTCCGGCCTGTGGGTCCTGGGATTGTTGATCAGTGCCGTGCTTTTGTTGGGGGGCAGATGGGTGCGCCGCGAGGTGTCCAGGACGGCTGCAATAGTCAACCAACAACGAAAGGACAGATTTTCTTTGACCCTTTGGATTTTGGCCTTGACGGTCTATCTGGCTGTCGGTTTCCCCTTTTTGATGTTTTTCGTGGCCCGGCAACTGCTGCAATTGCCAGGGCTGCATGGCTTTACCCATTTAATCGCCACCGGGTTGATGTCCGCCGCCGGATTGTTAGCCGCCATCAGATTTTTCTATCATTTCTGTCGACGTGACGGCCTGGCACACGTTCATTTTAAATGGAATGAACCGGTCCGCCGAAGCCTGCTGAGAAACCTGCGGTGGGTTACGCCGGTGGTGGTGTTGATGGAATTTCTAGTTTCGGCAATGGCGACCGTCAAAGAAATTGAATTTGGCGATTCAATGGCGGAACTGGCGTTAATGGTCCAGGTGATCGCCGTCTCAGCGTTTTTGGGATGGATCCTGCGTTTCTCGGGCAGCGTCGTTACTACCCTGCAAAAAAAACACCCCACCGGCTGGTTGGCGCGTCTGCGGTATGTCTGGTGGCCGATGGCCGTCGGCATGCCGCTTTTCCTGGCTGTTCTGGCGGCCATCGGGTATTTTCTTTCGGCCATGGAATTGCGGGATTTAATTAGTGCCACCTTAGGGATGGTGATGTTTCTGATCGTAGTAAACAGCCTGGCACTGCGGTGGCTGTCTATCGCCCGTCGAAGATTTGCCATGCGGGAGGCCCGGCGCAAGATGGACGAACAGCGGGAAGCAAATCGCCGCAAACAGGCAGAGACGAAGGTTTCGGTAACAGATGAGAAGGGCCCAACGATCACACACCCTGAGCCCGAAATTGGTCTGACGGAAATTGACGAGCAAACCCAGTCTCTGCTGCGAACCGTCATGTTTATCCTCGTTGCCATCGGATTATGGGCCATCTGGGAGCCGATCTTTCCGGCCTTTGGCATCTTGCAGGACGTTCAACTTTGGAGCTACAGCGCGGTGGTCGACGGGGTGACAACGGCCATACCGACCAGCCTGGCCAATCTGGCAATGGCCGTCGTGGTGGTTGTCATCACGATCATTGCCTCACGCAATCTGCCGGGACTGCTCGAAATTACGCTGCTCAACCGGCTTCCCATGGACGCCGGTGCGCGCTATGCTTTCACAACCCTTTGCCGCTATGCGATTACGGCTATTGGAATTTTACTGGCGCTCAACACCATCGGGTTTAGATGGTCAAGCGTGCAATGGCTGATTGCGGCCCTGGGTGTCGGTCTCGGGTTCGGTTTGCAGGAAATTGTAGCCAATTTCGTCTGCGGCCTGATCGTTTTGTTTGAAAGACCCTTCCGGGTCGGGGATACGGTGACCATCGGAGAGGTCGACGGCATGGTTTTACGTATCCGCATTCGGGCCACCACCATTTTAGATTGGGACCGCAAGGAATTGATCGTTCCCAACAAGGAATTCATCACCGGCCGACTGATCAACTGGTCCCTTTCGGACCCCATCTCCCGTTTTATCATAAAAGTTGGCATAGCCTATGGTTCGGACACCGAGCTGGCCGAAAAATTATTATCGAAAGTGCTAAAGGAAAATCCGCTGGTACTCAAGGACCCCAAACCCAGCACCTATTTTTTGGGTTTCGGGGACAACAGCCTTGATTTCGAATTGCGGATATTTATAAGCAACATCGACCACTGGATGCCGACCCGGCATGAACTGCACAAAGCCATTGACCGCGAGTTTCGCAAGGCCGGCATTGTCATTGCGTTCCCACAGCACGATGTCCATTTTGATTCCGACCGACCGCTGAAAATTCAGGTGGTGCCCGACAAGCCGGCTACAAAGCCTGACGAACCGGGACCGGGCACTCCGGAATAACTTATTCAATACATCACCCACAAGGCAATCAATCTGCAACGAAGCTTCTGCGTTTTTCTGTCTGGCAAGGTCAATCATCTTGGAGGAAATGTCCACCCCGACCACGCTGCCGGCACCTTTGTCCTTGATTCGCCGGCTGTAAAAACCATCACCGCAGGCCAGATCCAGAACCGATTTGCCGGTAACATCGCCCAGGAGATTACTGTAAGAATACCATTCTACATATTGACGAAAGGGCAAGGTCTTGGATTTTTGATACTGCTTGGCAATTTTATCGTAATAAGCATTCATTGTTTTTGCCCTTTAACGTCACCCCCCGTTCCACAGGTCGCAATGACTACTTTCATATTGCTTGATAAACCAAATATACAAAAACCTATCCCATTTTGTTTATGATCATTTAGGGTTCAAGATTCCCTGGTCAGATAGCCGGGTGCTTTGGGGTCTGTGTGAAAAGTTCCGTAATTCTTGCCGGATGGATAATACTCGGCAAAAGACTGGACACTGCCGGCGGTTGCATCCCCGGCCTCATGCTCGATAAACTCCAATGCCAGATCAATTCCGGCCGACACCCCGGACGAGGTCCAGACATTGCCGTCTTTAACGATTCGCTCTTCGACAACTTCAACATCTTTCAATTTCCTCAAGTGCTCAAGGGACAACCAGTGGGTGGTTGCTTTTTTACCCTTCAACAGTCCGCAGGCATGTAAAATAAAAGAACCCGTGCAGACAGATAAAATCGCTTTACAGTTTTTGGCCTGTTCTGAAACGAAGCTGATCAATCGTTGATTGTCCACCTGCTCCCTTGTCCCAAAGCCGCCGGGTATTAACAGGTAGTCTAACCGGGGTGCATCTTCAAACGCAACATGGGGCTGAATGACCATTCCGTTGGAGCAGCGCACAGGCTCCCTGGTTTCAGCAATCATCAGGCATTTTTCAGGGCCATCGGCGTACTGGCTCCACATGGCCACCATTTCCCAGGGACCGACCAGGTCGAGTTCTTCTAAATCCGGAAATAATAAAAAACCAAAATTCATTGCAACTCTCCTCATGCTGCCCATAGAGCAGGTAGTTTGTCCCGGCTGTAAGGATCCGGGTCCATAGGGCCCGGCTTTGTCCACCCCGGCTTCCGGCTCGTAGAGCCTAAGAGCCTACAGCTCGGAGAGAGGGGTGATATGGGTAATTACGTTTACCAGTAGTGTTCAGGAATCTTCTTTACGGCATGGTGGCCGCTCTGGCAAAATTGCTCAACGCCTTTTCAACTTTTTTGATAACTTCAACGCATCCGGCAAGTCCGTGTCGCTGGGCCAGATAATTCGGATCATTATAAGACAGCCATACCTGTCCTTTATCATCCTGCCAGATCAGCGCTTTTTGAGGCAAGTCAATCCCAACGCTCTGACTGCATTGCATCAGCGGTGTGCCGACCTTGGGATTACCAAAGACAATCAATTCTGTGGGCCGCAGCTTTTTACCCACCTTTTGGGCACCGGCGGCATGATTAATTCGGATGAATACGTCCATCCCCTTTTGGCCTAAAATGTTTTCAAGACGATCCGCCGTGACCTTTACATCGTGTGAACTCTTCACACTGATCACGCCATTACCGGCAATAGCTGTCGAAACGATAAAAAAAAGTGCTATCAAAGCAAAAAATATCTGTCGCATAATCATCCCCCTTGAGTTATTCAGGTTAAAATTATCATCAAAATAGTGCTGCCATTCTTTGAATTGACGAATATAATCCATATCAAGATTGCTTTCAGGTGCTGCGGCCTCTATAAATAAATCGGATATCGGGCAATTCAGTGGTGTAGTAACGTACCCAAATATAAAAATGTGAAAGTTGACACACCCAGTAACTGGCCGGATAAGGCAGCATCATTTGCCAGAGCATATACCCCAAACGCCAGGAGGATTAATGCGATGTAATGGTAGATCTGTTTGTCAAATAGATTCATTGGCTTGGTCCAGTATTTCCAATGCAAGATCTATATCATCAGAGCTGTTATACAGATGGGGGGAAAACCGCACAAAATCCGCCCGGGGAGACACGATGATACCCTGCTCCTTTAAAAAACTTACAACCGCACGTGAAGAAAAGCCCGGAAAACGTGTACTAACGATGGGGCTGCGCTCTTTTTCGTTAGACGGACTCAATAGCCTGGCGCCACGTTGTTTTAAGCCTTCGACCAACCGCTCTCTAAGCTTCAAATCATGCTCGAAGATAGCATCTGCCCCCAGGGAGAGTACAAATTCTACGGCTTTACCCAATCCCAGGGCACAACCGTAGGCCATGGTACCGAATTCGAAACGGCCGGCATCATCACGATATTGAATACGATCAGCCCGCAAATCCCACATATTATGGTTGCTTCGAAAACCTACCAGTCCAGGCTCAAACCGGGTATGCAGGTGCGGAGCAAGATACATCATGGCGGCACCAAATGGGCCACAGAGCCATTTGTATCCGGCCGCAACCAGAACGTCGACACCGTCACGAGATACATCGATGGGGATCGCTCCGGCTGACTGGGTGGCATCCACGACCAGCAGTGCACCGTGTGAATGGGCAACCTCTGCCAGGCTGCGCAGATCATAACGCTGACCGCTGCCGAATTCAACGTGGGAGATGGCGACAACAGCGGTATCGTCATCGATGAGCCCGGCCAGCTCCTCCTGGTCGGCATAGTAGTCCGTGGTGCGCAGCAAACGCACGTCAGATCCGGTGGTATGCGACACCCGCAACCAGGGATATATCGTACTCGGAAATACGACATCGACGCCGACAATATTTTGCTCTCTGCCGGGCATCATCGCCCATGCCAGTGAAGCAACCAGTTCAGTAAAACTCGACCCCACGGCAATGTCCCGGGGCTGAGCCCCGATCAAACCGGCAAACACATCGTGCAGATTCGAAAAAACATTTTGCTCGGCGGTTTCATCGAAATTCAATGTGCCGTTATCTGCCAGATCTCTCTGCCAGTCAACGGCCGCCTCACTGGCACCTTTGTACATAAGCGCAACCGACGCTGCATTGAGGTAAGTGCATTTTGAAATGGCTGGAAAGTGCTCCCGGCCGGCGAGTGGTTCGATATCCATCTGCTCTCCATTCTGTATGACTTCGATATCACTTTAGCAGTGACTATTTCTCCTGGTTAAGATAACGATTTTATGCCAGACTTCAACTAAAACAAATTGATCCAAATTCAAATGATTAATATTAAAGGAATCCGGTTATCTAGAAAGAACAAGTTGTATTGGTTGTGGGAGCGGCTTCCAGCCGCGATCATTTTTGCTGACATGCCGTATTCCTTATTGATTGACATTATTGACCCTGTCGTCTATAATTATAAGAAAATATACAAGTTTTCGATAGTCATGCTATCCAAATCGGGGCTTTCTGTGACAGGCCCCAACTTAATCGCTCGATACAATGCCAGGATAAATTTAAAGGGGTACCGACACATTTTCTCCGGGTAGCCGCACCCTTTATTATTATAATCATCTTATAATCATTTTGCCAAAGAGGAAGATTTGGCGCCCAAAGCAATCAAACTCAACTATCTTTCTGACGAGCGTTTTTTTAAAGACTATACCCGCTTATGCACGGGAAAGATTTTTTTTCCTACCAATACCCCCCTGCCCCTGAAAACCAGATTATCCTTAAATCTTTCCATTCCTGATATTGAACAGGTGTTGTCCATTGAAGGCCAAGTGATAAAAACCATCGATGATCAAACCGCGGCTCAACGCAAAAAAACAGTCGGGATGCTCGTCAGTCTTATCGGGGGACCGGAGGTCGCCCTCAAAGAGCTCCGTTCAGCCCTGTATGCCAACACATATTACCGGATGCTGCTCAATTTGCCCGAGCCGGTTGAAAAAACCAAACCCGGCGCCGCTGAACCGGATGTCGCCCAAGATGCCAACCAAGTAACAGAAAAGCTTGCGGCCGATGAGAAACCATCCGTGGTGACCGCCTCCACTTCCGAAGCAAACCTGGATTCGGATGCCGAGCCCTTAGAGCTGACTGAACTGTATAGCCCTGCTCCCTCAGTGTTGACGCAGGAACCAGGCACCTCCGAAGAATCCCTTGACGTTTCCGCAGGTCCGCAAAAGGTCTCTGATCCTATGCCCAATGATGCCTTGACCATGGATTGGATCCGTGAGGCGATTGCCCAGGAAGAGGCCACCAGAGAAAAAGAATCGATCGCTCAGATTGCCGCTGCACCGGTCACCGAAAAAAAACAGCTCAGTCAGATGGATCGTAAGAAAGCTAAGCCTTCCGGTGAGTTTCTAATGGAACTGACAAAGGCCATGCTGCTAAGCGGCAATTACGCTACGAACCATCCCGGCACAGAAGAAGCGCGGCAGGGCCTTTACAAAGCCTTCAAAAGATGTCTGGAAGATTCCAGTGAAATAATGATCACCAACCATCAAACCCGGGAGCGAATCAACATCCTGATTACCGGCATCCTGGATGAGCCCGTGAACGTGAGGACCCTGGTCGGGTCGAATATGGCCCAACTTTTTGTCACCTCACTGCAGTCATATTTTAAGCGCAAAAACCTTGTCAGCTTGGGCATCAAAAAAAATATTACCCCGCAGCATTTTGACCGCTTTGTGGATATCATGAGCGATCCCATGGCGGATACGGCTGATAAACATGAAATCGGCAAGGTTCTATCCCGTACTTTAGCCGAACACGGAATCACTGAAATATCCACAGTTTTTGTAGATGACTTAATTGTTCTGGAACTTGACCTTCCGCCGCAGGTCGAAATGGCCATCCAACGCCTGGCCAAGGATTTGAAGGTCATACCCCTGTTCAGGACTGCGTCAGAAGAGGATCTCCACAAAATGAAGCGGCAGATCATTCCGGACATCCTTCGACCACTGAACCATCCGGAATTTTTAAAAGATCTAATCATTAATTGCTGCCTCATTGGCCAACACACGCAAGATCTCGAGACCGAAGATATCGAAGAAGTCATCATCGACGGCTTTGCGCTGAAATCACTGTTGCCGACCGCGCGCCTCATTTTTGAAGAACTGGATCGTCTGCGGGAAATGAAAGCCGACAATCCGGATGACGCCATTCTTGAGAACCGTTTTGGGGGAGTAAAGAGAATTTTACAACGGGTTGCACGACGTCTGATGCTGGAAGATGTCGGGGGTGCGCAAAGCTTTTTGGAAGAACTGTATCTAAACCAGGTCTTATCCTTTGAGGAAATTCCGCCTGACGTGCAATACCTGGTCAATACGGAAAAAATGGTCCGGGATGCACAAAACCATATCCCCACCACCGTCAATCGTATCCTGAATGTCAAGACCTCTGAAGACGCCGCGATATTGATCAAATTTGCCCATCGCATTCTCCCGGCTTTGATCGACAAGGCCGATTGGCAGACCATATCCTATCTTGCCGAAGCCGTGGATAAGGCTGCCAAAACACGCGATCTATTCAAAAACATGCCCGGCCGGCCGGCCAACCCGCTCTTAGCTGTATTTAAAGACCGCACGGATGAGATGGTCATTGGCTACGAAAATGCAGATGAACCTCAGCGTGACACCATCGATAACATTACGGGTCTACTGGGTACTCAGGGAATTGAAATTTTAAGCAAGGTACTTTCCGACAGTGAGGATCGCGGTGCCAGAAAAAACGCTATGACCGCCTTGACCCAAAAAGGCAAGTTGGTCAAAGACTGGATATTCAAAGTTTTGGACGACCCCAAACAAAAATGGTTTCTAAAAAGAAATGCATTGATGTTGCTCGATCAGGTTGGCAAGAATGAGGAAGATATAGAACACGCACGCCAACTCTTGCATCACGAGCATCCAAGGGTGCGGGATGAAGCCCTGAATGTGGTAATTTCATTGAAAGCCGCCGATGCTGAAGATGTCGTCATCGCCGCATTGGGAGATGCCGACGACAAGGTGCGCTGGCGTGCCATAAATGGTCTCGCCGATCTGTCGCCTGTTTCTGAAGCTTCAATCAAAAAGCTATTGGGTCTGATTACCGTCGAACCGCCCGAAGATAAAGAAGACGCCGTCAACTTTTACCGCAAAACTGCTCAGTTGATCAGGGCCCTTGGTGGATTAAGTGATATTCCCAATCGTGAGGACGCCGAAGATACCATTCTGGAAATAGCCCGCCAATCATCGGAACAAAAAAAAGGCTTGTTAAATCGTATTAAGAAAACTTCCGACCCGGACCAATCCACCGTCCTGGCGGCTGCCATTACCACGCTTGGAAATATTGGCAGCGCTAAATCCGAAGCATTTATAGAAGAGCTGGCCGCAAGTAAATCGCCCCAGGCTGAACCCGCCCAGAAAGCCGCCGAGAATATCAAGCTGCGCAACATGGAGCAGCTGGCTTCAGATGCACCGCAGAGTAACGTCAAAGAAAATCACAAGAGCAGAAGATAAGAAGGTCGGAAGAACCTTCTCAATTTCTCACCTTCATACCTTCGAATCTTCTATCTGTGCTCTCCGGGGTTTAGATCTCCCGATAGCTGATAGTCCTAATGATTGAAATCCATTTTCACTATGAACTTTGAGCTATGAGTTATGAGCTTTTTTTTGTTATCTTCTTAGCATAAGTGGCGGCACCGATGCCGGCCACGCAGCCTTCACCGACCGCTTTGGCCATCTGCCAGGGCGGACCGCAAATGTCACCGGCGGCAAACACACCGGGAACATTGGTTTCCATCGCTTTATTGGTATCGATGTATTTCATCTCATCATCCAGCCGGACACCGAGATGGGTTGCCAGCTCCATAACGCCCTTGGCTCCCAGTTCAATGAACACACCGCTGGCCTCAAGTTTAGAACCGTCGTCCAAAACGATTCCTTCCACCCCGGTTTGCCCGACGATTTCTTTGACTTTCGCTTTCTCACGGACGATGACAGTGCTTTTTTGCAGCTGGTTTTTGAGCGTATCCGTCACTTCCAGCTCACCGCAAATCAAATGAACGGTTTTGGCATAGCCCAGCAAGGTCAGGGCACCGGAGACAGCGGCGCTGGCACCACCGACCACGGCAACATCTTCACCCTTGTAAAAATTGGCATCGCATTCGACACAATAACTGACGCCGCGACCCAGCAATTCTTTTTCTCCGGGAACTCCCAGCTTATTGCGGGTCGTTCCGGTGGCGATGATAAGTGATTTGCTTTTAAGCTCTGACCCGCTTTCGGTGACAATTTTAAAAAACTGCCTGTCGGGCATTATCTTCAGGACATCCTCTTCAAGCATCTCGGCACCAAAACTGGCAACCTGCTGCCGGCCGACACTGAGCATGTCTTCACCGGAAACATTAAACAGGCAGCAAAAATTCTCCACATGGGCGTGAAAGATACTGCTTTTGGTTTCTTTGCCCAGGACCAGTACGGAGACTTTTTTACGGGCCGCGTGAATGGCGGCCTGTAATCCGGCCGGGCCGGTTCCCAGGATAACCACGTCAAAGTTAGTCGATTGAAGCATTTTTAAACCTCTAATTAAATAGGGAATTTGCGACCAACATAAACTTCTTCTGATTTCAATTGCCAACATAATAATCATCAATCGGTGTAAAAACAAGCGATCAACACCCTTGGATTCTTGTAGGCCAATCCGTAAAGATCCGGGTCCAGAGGGCCCGGCTTTGGTCCACCCCGGCTTCCGGCTCGTAGAGCCTACAGCTCGGAGAGAGGGGTGATAAGGGTGATTACGTTTGCCAGCAGTGTTCAGGTGTCAGTCACCTGGTTCATTAGAAACTGACACCTGAAACCTGAAGCCATGAACAGATTTGATTTATGGCAGGGATCTCTTTGACGGCAACCGATACCTGATCCAGGTAATACCCCTTCCGACATTTGGCGCATTGACATACTGGCAGCGCTTCACTATATTCCTTTGACATAGGTTGAGCGGTTCAGGGTTCAACATTCCGGGTTGAAAAACCCCAGACAGCACGTGTCAATGGGATCGTGTCTTCATCTGATTATAAATCCGTTTTACCCAATGGGGTATGACGGGTATGCCAGATTTTGATTAATATTGCGAGCAGTGTCGTTCTGTTTTAACCTTTGAACCTTGAACCCTGAACCTGGAACCGTTCAGTTAGGTTTGAATAAAGCAAAAAACTCTTTACAAGACCAATCGTTTAGAAATGGAGTATAAAAATGCAGAAAACATATCCTCTAAACTACAGGATCCATCTGGAACCTGATCTGGTTAATTTTAAATTCGAAGGCCATTGCGAAATTCTGTTCGAAGCACCCGAATCCACCGACGAGCTGACGGTGAATATACTGGAAATTGCCCTATGGAGCTGCCGCGTTTTACAAAATGATGATTTTGTGGATTGCGCTTTTAAAGTAAATCCTGCCAAAGAAGAAGTCCGCATATGCTTACCTGAACCCATGTCCGGAAATATCAGACTGAAATTTGATTACCAGGGACTGATCAATGATAAAATGGCCGGGTTTTACCGGAGCAAATATTCCTATCAGGGCCAAACCAGATACATGGCCGTCACCCAGTTTGAAGAAAGTGATGCCCGGCGAGCTTTTCCCTGTATGGATCATCCCGCCCGCAAGGCCACCTTTGATATCACAATCGACATCGACCAAAATCTGGTGGCTATTTCAAACGGCGCTGTTAAAGACAAGGAGCTGCTCGACAATGGGAAAATGCGGGTCACATTTGAGAAAACCCCCAAAATGTCGACCTATCTCGTTTTCTTTGGTGTCGGCAAGTTTGAATTTATACATGATGAAAAAGATGACCGGGTGCGGGTAGCCACCCTGCCGGGAATGCAGAATTTTGCGCATTTTGGTGCCGAACAAGGCCGCAGGTCTCTTGAATTCAGCGAATCTTATTACGGTATCGCCTACCCCCTGCCCAAAATGGACCTGATAGCCATTCCGGATTTTGCTTTCGGGGCTATGGAGAACTGGGGGGCGATTACATTTCGTGAAAATCTGCTGCTGCATTATCCGGAAGTCACATCCAAATCCGGTGAGGAAAGAATTTTTGAAGTGATCGCCCATGAAATTGCCCACCAGTGGTTCGGTAACCTGGTGACGCCTTCCGATTGGAGATATCTATGGCTCAACGAAAGCTTTGCCACCTTTTTTGGATTCGGGGTGGTGGATCATTATTGTCCCCAATGGACACGTGGCAGCAGTTTCTCTACAGCCAGACCGGCTCAGCGCTGACCCGGGACGCCCTGCACGAAACCTTTGCCATCGAAATCCCGGGGGGTGAACACGTTGTCATTAATGCCAGCACAGCACCGATTATTTATAATAAAGGGGGAAGCATACTGCGTCAGATTCAGGGCTATATCGGAGATGATAACTTCAGAAAAGGATTGCAGCACTATCTGAAGACCTATGCCTATGGTTGTGCCGCCAGTCAGGATTTGTGGCAATCTTTTGAAACCGTTACCCGACAGCCGATCAGCGATCTGATGAAAAGCTGGGTCGAACAACCGGGGTATCCGAAAATCACAGTCAGTCGACAAAATGGTCGACTGAGGCTTAGCCAGCAGCGATTTACCTATTTGCCAAACGAGTCCGATCAAAAATGGCTGATACCGGTTACTGTTAATCTGTTTTCAAAATCAGGCGAAACCCAACAATTATCGATACTTATGAATGAATCCGAGCATGAAATCGAAGTGGATGATGATATCGTGGCCTATAAAGTCAATGACCGGCAGACCGGATTTTACCGGGTCCAATATGACGATGCCAAAAATCTTCTGGAACTCAGCCGGCGGGTGCAGGAAAAATCAATAGCACCCGAAGACCGTTGGGGGCTTCAAAATGATTTATTCGCCCTGGTTAAAAGCGGTGATGCATCCCTGGATGCGTATCTGGCATTTCTTTCCTCTTACCAACAAGAGGATGCCTATCTGCCGCTGGTCAGTATCGCCGATAACCTTTTCGGGGCTTACCTGGTAACAGACGAAAATTATCGACAAAAAATATCATCCGCGGCCATCCCCTGGTTTGAAAACATACTAAAAAATATAGGATATGAACCGACCCAAGAGGAAAAACACACGACTTCCATAATGCGGGATAAATTTATCTGGGTTGCCGTCTTTTTCGGCTCTGATTCGGCCCAGGATTTCGCCCGGGGACAATTTGCGGCCCTTATGGAAGGTGCGGACATCCACCCGGACATAATGAAAAGCGTGTTGCAGGTAGGCGCATACACCGGCAATGACCAGGTGTACGACTGGTTTGTTCAGCGGATGGACCAATCCCAGATCGAACATGAACGCATGAACATCTTAACGGCTTTGGGGTGTTTTAAAAATGATGCCCTCATCAGAAACGCACTTCAATATGTCCTGGACACCGTACCGGCGCGCA
>PVMK01116503.1_pt1 | contig 14043 bp, 12 predicted proteins | sample 1853481 | NCBI WGS metagenome assembly PVMK01 (sample SAMN08533507, study PRJNA380276) | Marine sediment metagenome, whole genome shotgun sequencing project. | reverse complement strand
TACTTCGTGCCGGAAAAATACGGTAACTGTAGGACGGGGAGGTAGGTTTTTCAATATGGCATTTTTTGTCCAATTGCTTGTGTATTTGTAAGGCCAATCTATAACTGTCTGTTAACACGACGAATTGTGTATTGATAGCCGTAATATCCAACTTTGGGGTAAGCTTAAAATTATGGGTTGGGTGGTGAAATCTACAGTTTCCGTACCACCGCATTATTGTAGATTGGCAGAAGCAATATAACAATTGTGGTTTTGTGGATGTCGAATGCTAATCTTCACTTTTCCCGGATTTTCATTCAAGTGTGTCATCCATTGTATATTAGTACCCAAAATCTACGGACAGCAATGGATAAGGAGAATTGTGTCTTCATAGCCGTAACATTCAATTCTTACACAGTGTGAATTGCGTATGCTAATGCAACAGAGGTGAGAACGTTTTTATTCTTGGAAAGGTAAGGATCAGTTAGCTTGTTTTAGCTGTCAAACTCGCGCATTAGTTTTTGAATGCCATCGAAGTCAAAATCCTCCGCTAATTGAACCAATTGGTAACAGAAAGGTACCACGGCATCGGATTCAGACTTCAACTCTTCAGCAATTGACTTAATTTTCATCACATCCCTCAATTCAACAGCCGCTTTGATGCTTTCAGTTACCTTCTGTATTAACTCGGGAGGCACCGATGCAATCGCCTCCTTGCTGCCCGCAATGGTCTTCTTTACAGCCGTAGGGCTTAAAATTTGAACCATGAACCTTTGAATCTGTAAACCATCAAGCAGTAAACACGATCACCGGCCCCAAAAAGGTCAGTAGCACGCTGGAAATCGCATAGCTGAAGGTATAGCCCAGAACGGGTGTGTTGCTTTTGGCGGAGTTCATGCCGATCTCCGGCTGCCCTTTGGACATCTCGGCTTCGTATTGCTTACAGTGTCTGCTCAGCTCAAGCCTTGCTTATCTGGTTCTGTAATGCACGATGGGTGGTCATCACGTGTATGTTGATTATATACTTTCGCTGTCACGGCGAAAACCTCCAAAAAGAACTGAAAAAGGAGGGGATGGGGAGGTGGTGAAGGTGGAATTGGGAATGCGGCCTCCGGCCTCTCCGAGCTGAAAGCGCTACCCGTCGGCCTGTCGAATGCGAGCCTTTTCTGCCTCCCGGCTGTGCCAAAATTCACCATCATTTCCATCTATTGGCTCTTTTTTCCGTCCGCATAGCCTTGCTCGTAGGCTTGATCGTGAGCTTCTTTCTTGGCTTACTCCTTCCCCAAATGATTAAATATTTTCGATTGAATAATGAATACGCGCGCGGGGAGGTGCATGAATCGGTGGTGCCAAATTCCGGCGCGAGTTGCCATCCAGCATCAGTTCGTCGCGAACCATCGCGAAGGCCTGGCGCGGGTGGTACTCGCGCTCGGTCATCTCGTGCTTCGGCTTGACCACCGGGAGGTCGGCCGAGGCGTGGATGTCATCCATCGGCTCCACGTGGCGGGCCGTGGCCCGCCAAGCCCTCAAGCGCCATCCTCCCGGCGTCTAGCCGCTGCAACTCCACCCCGGCGTGCCGGTGATCGAGAATCGCGGGTGATGTCACTCGCTGGACATCTCGTCGCCCTCAGCGGGGGGAACTTCTACCGGAGGTTAAGGAGCCATACCAACAAACACTGCGTCGTTACTGCCGATTCGTCCATGGAACGCCACATCGCCGAAGAGGTTGATCGCCACACCAGCGCTGTCGCTGATCTGGTCCAAGGTGATGCCGTCGATCAGGTTATCACCCTCCTTGGCGACCAGCCCGTTCTGGGTGAACACCGCCTTTCTACCGCCGGTTTTTCCATGGAAGGCCACCTCGCCGAGGAGGTTAATCGCCACACCACCGCTGACGCTGATCTCGTCCAGGGTGGTGCCGTCAGGCAGGGTATCGCCCACCTTGACGACCAGCGCGTCCTGGGTGCTCCCGTACTGGATGAACACCGCGTCGATAAACACCGCGTCGACGGGGGTTCGTCCATGGAACGCCACATCGCCGAAGAGGTTGATCGCCACACCACCGCTGGCGTTGATCTCGTCCAAGATGGTGTCGTCGGGTGGCAGGATATCGCCCGCCTTGGCGACAACGGCGACAACCCCCAGGGCGTCTGAGGTGAACACCGCCGTCTCTAGACCGTCGGTTAGTCCATGGAACGCCACCTGGTCGAAGTCGTTGATCGCCACACCACCGCTGTCGTTGATGACTTCCAGGAAAGTGTCGTCGGGCAGGGTATCGCCCTCCTGGGCGACAAGCCTGGCTGAGGTGAACACCGCGCGGACCTTGACGTCATCGTCGACCTCGATTTGTCCATGGAACGCCACCTCGCCGAGGTTGTTGCTCGCCACTTTGCCCCTGTCGTTGATCCTGTCCACGACGGTTTCGTCTCCGGGCAGGGTACCGCCCTCCTTGGCGACCAGCTTGTCCTGGGTGAACACCGCGGCCTTAAGTTCGCCATCTTGTCCATGGAACGCCACCTGGCCGGCGCTGCTGGCCACTTCGCCCCAGGCGCTGATCCTTTCCACGATGGTGTCGTCAGGCAGGGTATCGCCCTCCTTGCGGACCAGCCCGAACTGGGTGAACACCGCGTCGGTACTGTTGTCATCTCGTACATGGAACGCCACATCGCCGCCGATGCTGATCGCCACGCCGCCCTCCAAGAGGATCTCGCTTAAGATGGTGTCGTCGTCCCGGGGATCGCCCTCCGCGGCGACCTTGCTTACGTCGCTCAGGATCGGCTCGGCACAGGAGACAGCAACGTCGGTGACAGCTTCGTCAGGCACTTGGCCGCCGCCGCCTTCGACGCTACAGATCTGTGAGGGGTTTGTGGGATTGGTGGCGACGGTGACGTTATAGAAAGTGCCTGGTGTCAGGGGCGTGTCAAAGGTAAAGGGGCCGTCGCCGGCAATGGGCAGATTGTCACTGCCGTTGTTTTGCAGGACGAGGCCGCTGCCTTGGAGGTCGGTGACGGTACCGCCAATGGTGACCGGATCGGCCTCGGGCGCGGGCTCAAACGTGATAAAGGTTTGGAAAGCCATAAAATACGGCGGTGAAGGGAGGGGGCTGAGGTCATTCGTGGTGATGAGCATTGTCAGAGAGCCCTCAGAAGGAAGATTAACGAACCCCGACGTTGTCTCATTGAATGGATTTATAGCACGGGGGGGAGGGGACTGGGCGATGGAGATGGTTCCGATATTGCCAGATTGCCCGAATTCCTGGTTGCTCGGGTCCCAGTAGTTCCGGAAATTGATCCCTTTGCCGTTGAAGTCATTGCCGACTGCGGTTACGAAGCCCGTCGGCGAGTCGGAGACGAAGCCCGTATCCGTCAACTCGACGGTCAGTCCTGGTGGTAATGAAGACCTAAGAAAAGCAACATTAATATAGAGATTCGGCGTCGAGATCCCTAGTTCCGGGCTGTCGTTGTCCCTAATTGCGGTTATACTTGTCAGAAGGGTGGCGGGATCGAAACTACCCCACTGGATGGTACCTGCCACAGGGCTGGTATCACCGGCTTCATTATCCCTGACAGTGACGTCAATTGTTCCCGTGGGATCTTCGATCCTCAGGACCAGCGTTGCCTGGGCAGAGCCGGATGCCAAGGCGAGCACCAAGGCTGTGACTGCTAATATTTTGAATACTAAAGATGAAGTGCGCATTTTTTGTTCCTCCTTTGTTTCTTGAAATTAATGGGTTGGTTTAGTCGTTTTCAGGGTTCAGAGGCTCTGGGTTCTGGGCTCCATGTTGACTAAGTTAATTGAGTTAATTGAGTTAATTGAGTTTGTTGGGTTAGCCGAATTAATTATATCAACCAATCAACCATTCAACCCAATCAACCACCAGTCTCTAACTTTTGTCTTCTGTCATCTGACTTCTGACACCCGACACCCCTGGCCCAGACCTAACTTATTATGAATCTGGAAGATAAGACATTATTGCAATCTCCTACAGTGAACAGAAAAAATCCATCATATCGGACTCTCCGAGGTGTAGGCTACGAGCCGGAGGCCAGGGCGGGCTGAAACCAAATTCTCGGAGCAAAACGGTGTAAAAAGTTAAGTCTATGTGCATCAAGTTACAGGTGAATTTTCATCAACCCAGGTTTCTTCCAGTCCGGCTTGATTTTGGAACGAATCCAGGCGTCTGTTTTGGTTGCACAAAATGTTTCTTCTGGCAGTATCTGCAAAATGTAAAGTCACAAGATAGTTGGTTTTTGGTAGTGTAATCTGCACCTCTGAAAAGGCAGGGCTGTTGAGCAACCCTGCCATAAACTTAAAACGGACCACTTTCCCGAAAAATCGCTTGGACGGTTTTTGCTTCTGTCATTACTACGATGCACGTCTTAGTTATTAGACTCACCTCATCACAGCCAATCCAACTTTTTAATTCGGACCCGGCGTCCGGCTCTGCCGTCAAGGTGACGTTGGTGCTATCGAAGTCGGCGAAGCACGTGTCGCCGCAGTCGATGCCAGGCGGATCACTGGTCACGGTACCGGCACCCTGACCCGCCTTTTCGACTATCAGGCTTTGTGGCGGGCGGACGGAAAAAGTCGCAGTGACGGTTTTTGCTTCTGTCATTTTTACGGTGCACTCGTTAGTTATTGAATCCACATCATCACAGCCATCCCAGCTGGTTAATTCGAACCCGTCGTCCGGAATTGCCTTTAAGATGACCCACCCACTAAAGTCGGCGGAGCACGTGTCGCCGCAGTCGATGCCAGGCGGACCACTGATCACGGTACCGGCACCCTCACCCGGCTTTTGACTGTCAGGGTTTGTGGCGGGAGCACAGTCACAGTAAAGGACAGCGGATCGCTCCACTTATTCTTGTCGTTGTCGGGCTCGATCCAATTTAGAACCGACCAAGTGTATGAGCCATCTTCTAGTTCTACTGGTTGTCCGTCTCGATCTAGACTTGGCACATCGCACGTTTGTCCCCGGAGGGAAAACTGACCCGTTTGATCAAAGCAGCCGGCTTCCCATGCGCTATACCATCGAAATACTATTATCTCCTCGTCAATGTCCTCAACCAAGAGAAAATAATAAGTGGAGTTTTCCACCGACCTCCAGGTGTAATCCGGGTTGTTGTCGGCGATTTCGCCGCTGGGAGAGAGTAACCCTGGTTTTCCATCGTCGAAGACGGCATAGGTAAAAGGCAAAACAGAATCCAGTGCCGCGACACTTTTAAGACAATCTGTGGTGCATTCATCCCAACCTACCTCGGAGGACTCGCTTCCAACGGCTAAGACGAAGACGTCGTCAGAGGATTTATCGCCCACCGTCTTGGCTCCGATAAAGAATTGGTTAGAGCTTGGCGGCGTCCCGGCGCTCAGCGGAATGGGGACGTTGGTGTTGAGAGCCTCGAGCACCGCTCCCATCGCGAGGGAAACGTCTTCTTGGTTTGTGAAGTCGTAGACTAAGTTATAACCGTAGACGTCGTCGTCGACCGCAGGGGTGTTCACGAAATCCACTCTATAGACGGTGGTTACGTCCGTGCTGTCGGTTACCTCCAGATCCTCGATCCGGATCACGCTGTCACCTTCAGCGCATGGTTCTGGTTCATTCTGACAAATGACCGTCGCCGCCTGTGTCGTGCTAGCGCCCAGCAGCAGGCAAACGATCGCGGCAATTACAATCAGTTTCTGAGATTTCATTTTTTGTTCCCCTTTCTTTAGTTAATGGGTTAGTTTGGTAGTTTTCCCCACAACAGTAAGTGATCCACACTGCGATCAACTCCATGGCACTGCCCCGCCCACGGCAAGGCAGCAAGATAATCGTCTTTCGTCTTATGGTGGTGTCCTCCTTTAGATTTGGTGGATTTAAATGGGTCGATCGCGAAGGATATTGCCCTGGACTGTGTTCGCGTCGCCATATAACTTGGAGTAGCGCTTGGCCGTGTAGTACAACTCAGGCGCCACCTCGATCAACGAGAGCTTTCCTTTGCTTTGATGGGGGACTGCACCTGCCGCCGTGCTATCAGCGGTTTGGGCCGGTTCATCCGCCGCGATTAATTGACCGCACAACCCGCAAATACAGACAGCCACAGCCAGACCCAAAATCAGTTTTTTGAAAAATGAATTGGTGGTCATGTCAGCACTCCTTGTTTTACTCCTGAAAATTGTATTTAGGTTGCCTTCAAGCCTCCATCCCGGGCTATTTTGACTCTCGGGTTCCAATGGGGAATATTTATCCGAATCGGACCGTCCTTCACGATTGTCAGTAGTGAGATTTTTCACCGATAGAATCGGAGGGTGTTGAGCACCCCCGATAGCTCAGCCTGATCTCGCTACCCGGCTTCCCAATTCTTTACCCGCTTCTCACCGCCTCAATCGCCTCCAGCCCCTCCGTTTTGGAAATGGTGTTAAGTTTGATTTCCGGAAATTGATCAGAGGCCTCCATCAATGACAGGATTATCCGATATTGATCAGAGTTGATGTGGCGGTCGAGTTCCTTACGGGATTCCCATTCTTCCACCAATAATACGACATCCGGTTCATCTGAATCCTGGTATAGCCGGCAGCTGATGCATCCGGGCTGAATTCTTGTCGGCTCCACGATTAACTGTGCAGAATCCATAAAATCTCTGCGCCGCTCACGAGGCACTTTAATCCGCAAAGTAACGATGTTCATCAGTCGTCTCCAGAAAACAAAGAGTTTAAAAGAACCTAATGGAATAAAAAGATTTTTCAATGATTGGAGAGCAAGAATTACACCAGGATCAGAACCGGAAGGATAAATTTTATATATTGCTGATATTAATGGATTTATTTTTCAGGGCGAAATGTAATTCAAGGAAACTATCAGGAAATTTTTCCCAAAATTTCTAGAAATTCCCAATAGTTTGGGAAACAATGATTTCCTCACCACCTGGGTAATGAGAGCACAGAGAATGAATATTCTCTTCCTGATCGGGAGATGCGGATCAAAAAAAAAGAGCTCCTCTGTGAACTTTGTGTCCTGGGCGAAGCCCTTCGGAGGCGGGCGAGCGGGAGGTCAAGAAAAGATCCGGGTCCATAGGGTCCGGCTTAAGATTGCCCTCAAAGGGGGCTCTGGAATTAAACTTCAGGAGCAATGGAGTATTGGAGTGATGGAGTAATGGAAAAAACGTTTCCGGGCATATTCGCGTGGTCAAAATGATTAACCCCCACCACTTGAATTGGTTTTTGCCCGATTACATTTACCGAGCAAATGATCAGATCGCTATATTGGCTCAAACACGATTTATACTCCTCGGTCCGAATTTCGCCCAACACTCCAATACTCCTGTACTCCAACACTCCGGCACCAAGTTATCGGCCGAGCCAGTTTTCTGTGACCTGTCCCAATGGACCATGTTTTCTATATTGGTATAATACCTATTCACTTCGGCCGGGTAATGCCCATTTTCTTCATTTTGTATTCAAGGGTTGTCGGTTTTAGCCCCAGGAGGTTGGCCGCGCCCTTATGTCCGCTGACACGCCAGGAGGTTTTGTCCAGCACATCGATGATATGGTTGCGCTCAACCACCTCGAGCTTAAGGTCTCTTGGTACATTGAGGGATGAATCAACCGGTGGTATCAGTTTTAGAATTCTATCTTTACTGATAATCATGGCGTTCTCGACCACATTTCTGAGTTCTCGAATATTTCCGGGCCATGGATACTGGTGCAGTGCATCGATACTATTTTGAGGAATTTTCGCGATGGCCTTGCCCATGGATTTTTCAAATTCTTTGACAAAGGCCCAAACCAGCAAGGGGATGTCCTCCATTCGGTCCCGCAGGGGGGGAACGGTGACAGAGAATACGTTCAAACGGTAGTAGAGATCTTCACGAAATTTACCCTGCGCTACGGCCCTGGCGAGGTCCCGGTTGGTGGAAGCGACGATACGAACGTTGGCACTGATCGTCCGAGGATTTCCCAAACGCTCGAACTGTCCTTCCTGAAGCACTCTCAGGAGTTTGGCCTGCACTTCCAACGGCATCTCACCGATTTCATCTAGGAAGATGGATGATCCATCGGCGAACTCAAAACGACCGATTTGACGCGTCATGGCTCCGGTATAGGCCCCCTTTTCGCGACCGAACAATTCGCTTTCAAGGAGCGTCGCCGGCAGGGCCGCGCAGTTCAGTGTGACCATCTGACGATCTTTGCGAAGACTTAAATTATGAATTGCACGCGCCAGTAGTTCCTTGCCGGTACCGGTCTCACCCAAGTATGAGCACCGTGGAGTCGGTTTTGGCCACTTGCTCGGCGTCGCTTAACATTTCCCTGACGGGTTCGCAATTGCCGATGATTCCTTCATGCAGGTGTTTGACTTCAATTTCTTTGCGCAGGTATATGTTTTCTTGTTCGATCCGATCTTTTAATTTCTTTATTTCAGCTGTACGTTCCACAACTTGCTCTTCAAGGTTTCGGCTCAAGCGACGCAATTTTATATGAGTATCGACCCGAGCCAATACCTCTTGCGCCTGAAAGGGCTTGGATATAAAGTCCGCTGCTCCAATATTAAAGCCCTTGAGCTTATCTTCCAACTCATCCAGAGCACTCAGGAATAGGATCGGTATGCCTGATGATTTTTCGTCTGCCTTTATCTGTTGGCACACTTCGAAACCATCCATTCCGGGCATTTTAACATCCAGTAAAATCAATTCCGGAGGTTTGTTTTCAATCACGGTCAAAGCCATTTGCCCGTCCGGGACACCCCGCACCTCGTATCCCTGAGCGGTCAGCATGGAAGACAGAGCGCTCAAGCTCGGCAGGTCATCATCTACAATAAGGATGTCCCCTTTGTGAGCATCAGTTTTTTTGCTAATCATGCTTGTTTTCCTTTTCAGTCAAAGCGACGATTTTAGAGAACTGATATTGACTGATATGATCGACCATGGCATCCGCCACATGAATATAATCCGGTGGTATTTGTTGCAGTAGATCGAGCAGTTTTTTTGTCATCGCGCCTTTTGCAGCTGTGTTTATTTGCTGAACCAGATCTTTTGGCAAACCGGCCAGATCGGCAGAAGTCAGAGCCGGTGTCACCGGTTTTTCCTCGGGTGTTTGAGGATCTTGGTAGATATAACGAACTTCCAGATATTTAGCCATCTTGACGAATATCTCAGCTACCTGGAATGGTTTGCGCACAAAGTCGTCGCAGCCCCCTGCAAGGACCTTGTCCTTGTCTTCTTCAAACACACTGGCAGTTATGCCGATGATGATCGGGTTGCGGGTTGCGGGTTGGGCGTTATGGGTTGTAAGTTCTCTAATTTGTTTGGTTGCTTCAAGTCCATCCATGACCGGCATCCGTATGTCCATCCATATCAGGTGTGGATTCCAGCTTTTAAATAATGCAACCGCTTCCTGCCCGTTTTCAGCTTCCCGAACCTGAAAGCCGACCTGCTCCAGAATTTTCTTTAGCATGACCCGGCTGTCGGTATTGTCCTCTGCGATCAGAATTCGATACCGGGGCTGGCCTGTTTTCAACCCAACAACTTGGCGAACAAGTGGCTGTATCGCGATTTCAGACGTAAGGCCGGATTCATAGGGCAGCTCGACTGTAAATGTCGTTCCTTTACCGGGCAGACTCTTTACGGAAAATGTGCCGCCCATCGCCTTTACGTATTGCCGGGCTAAGGCCAATCCCAAACCGGCGCCTTCTGCGGCATGCCTCCCAACAGATAATTGTGAAAAGGGTTCGAAAATCTTATCCAGATCCTCCGCGGCAATACCGATTCCGGTGTCTGCGACTTCGAACCGGATGCTGGAAGACTGATCACCCGCAGGTGATGTAAAGCCGTCTTCAGTTGCCGATTGACTATCTAAAGCTGATATCCGGCAACTGGCACGCATGGTGACGCCGCCGGTATTGGTGTATTTGATCGCATTGCTCAAAAGATTGGACAGGATCTGATTGAGTTTTCTCTCATCAGCGTTGATGTGTTCGGGCAAACCGTCGCCACGCTCTACCTTCAGGCTCAATCCTTTCTTTTCTGCATGCAGCCGAAACATCTCTTTTGTGGTTTCAACCATACGATGAAGATTGAATCCCGATTTGTTTAGCGTGACGCGTCCGGACTCTATTTTGGATAATTCCAGAATTTCGTCAATCAGGCTCAACAGATGCTCGCCGCTGTGACTCATGATTTCAATGTTCTGTTTGTATTTCTCCGGCAATTCAGGGTCCCGGCCCATAACCTGACCGAAGCCGAGAATAGCATTCAGCGGGGTGCGCAGCTCGTGACTCATGTTGGCCAGAAACGTGCTTTTGGCCCGGTTGGCGGTTTCGGCAGCAGCTTGCGCTTCCAGGGCCGCTCGGTTGGCCATCTCCAATTCCTGCGTTCTTCTCTGCACCTGAATCTCAAGCCTACGGCTTCTGGCTTCAATCGCGCTTACCCGCCAGCGGAATCCTCCGGTAAGCAGCCCTATGGCGACCACCGCCATACTGATCCGGAACCACAGCGTTTCCCACCACGGCGGGGTCACGGTGATATGGATCGAGGCGCCCTCCTCGTTCCAGATCCCATCATTGTTGGAACCGATCACCCTGAAGACATAGTCCCCGGGGTCCAGGTTGGTATAGGTGGCAAAGCGCCGCGTGCGATCCGTCTCGTTCCACTCCTTTTCAAAACCTTCCATCCTGTACTTGTAACGGTTCTGCTGCGGGGCTCGATAGTTCAAAACCGCAAATTCAAAGGATAACACCCGGTCCCGGAAGGAGAGCACCAGCTCGTCGGTTTCAAGGATAGATTTTTGCAGAACCGAATCGGTACCGATGGGCACCGGCTTGTTCGCCAGTTGAAAATCCGTAATCAAAACAGGCGGGGGGGTCAGATTCTCCACAATCTGATCCGGATAAAAAGCGTTGAACCCATTAGACCCGCCAAAAAAACATCTCACCGCTCTGGCTTTTAGAATATGATGAAAAATTCAAGAATGTATTGCTTTGAAGCCCGTCACTTACCGTATAATTTCTAAAGCTTTCCGTCCGGGGATCGAACCTTGACAGCCCGTTTGAAGTACTGATCCAGATCCGTCCCTGTTCATCTTCCAGAATTCCCCAAATAACTTCACTCGGCAATCCGTTTGCGGTTGTGTAGTGGGTGAACTGATCCATCGTGCGGTCGAATTTATCAAGCCCCCCTGTAGTACCAATCCAGAGGGTACCTGTCCGGTCTTCGCAAATGGAGGTCACCGAGTCTTGAACCAGACTCTGCGGCTTGGTGGAGACATGCTGATACCTTGTGAATCTCTTCGCCTCACGATTAAATTTGTTTAATCCACCACCCATGGTGCCGATCCAGAGTTCACCCGCACGGTCTTCAAAAACGGTTGTCACCTGATTGTTGCTCAGCGTATTTGAATCGGCCGGGTCGTGTTGGTAACGGGTAAATTGCTCTGTTTCACGGTCGAATGCATTCAAACCGCCTCCCCAGGTGGCGATCCAGAGTGTGCCTGTGCGGTCTTCATTGATCCCCATAATGGAACCATTACTCATGCTGCCGGGATTGGCGGCATCGTGCCGGAAGCGGGTAAAGCGCTCTGTATCCGGATCGAATCGATTTATCAACCCGCGTTGGGATGTGCCAACCCAGATCATCCCCATCCGGTCTTCATAGATTGCCCGTACAGTATCATTGCTCAGGCTGTTCGGATCGGCAGGGTCATGTCGATAATGGGTGAACGCCTCTGTATGGCGGTCCAACCTGTTAAGCCCACCACCACTGGTGCCGACCCAGACGACCCCCGCCTGACCAGCGTGAAGGGCGCGTACAATATTATGACTCAGCGTATTTGGCAGGTAAGAGATGGAGCGATAGTGCTGAAAGGGCTTTCCCCTGCCATCGAAAATACTGATTCCCCCAACTGAAGCTATCCAGAACATCCCCTGCTGATCCTCATAAACCTGGAAGACAGTATCGGCGCCCAAACTGTATGGGATCGGCGGGGTCATGTCTGTAGTGAGTAAAGGTCTCTGTTTCCCGCTCGAATTGATTCAGTCCACCCCCCCAGGTGCTCACCCAAAGCCGACCTGCCCGGTCTTCATAAACCCAGGTAACAAGATTGCTACTTAGCGTTTTAGGATCGGTAGCGTCCTTCAGATAGCGAGTAAACCGGGTCCGATCACGATTGAATTTACAAAGTCCCTTCGCCGTACTAAGCCAGAGTACGCCCGAACGATCCTCAATGATTGCTCTAACCGTATTATCGCTGAGGCTGGCGGGATCATCGGGATCATGCCGGTAGTGAATAAACTGTTCTGTTTCCGGATCGAACCGATTGAGGCCGCCCTCCGTGCCGACCCAGAGGACACCGCCGCTGTCTTCAAGAATCGACCAGACGAGGTTGTGGCTCAGGCTGTTCGGATCCTCAGGATCGTGCAGGTAACGTGTGAATTTCCTGCTTTCACGATCGAATTTGTTGAGCCCGGTGTTCGTACCCACCCAGATCATCCCGGCCCCGTCTTCATAAACAGACCGTATAATGTTATGGCTCAAGCTGTGAGGATCGTCAGGGTCGTTTTGGTAGCTAATGAATGCGTCTTTTTCCCGGTCATATTTATTCAGGCCGCCGCCCCAGGTACCAAGCCACAGGTCGCCGCTCCGGTCTATGATCATCGCTCGGACAGCACTGTGAGACAGGCTCGAGGGATCGTCCGGGTCGTGGCGGTACACTTTCACGCTGGCGCCGTCATACCGGCTCAGTCCATTAGCTGTGGCAAACCACATAAAACCATAGCTATCCTGGGCAACGTGATATGCTTGATCACCTGATAGTCCATCTTCAGTAGTGAGCCGGCCAAATCTGAGGTACCGGCTCTGTACTGGATCCTCAGGGATCCGGGATGCCGCCGTGCCCGCAGCCGTATTCTGTGCGCCGGCAAAATCAACGGTTAACCCTGAGATAAAGATAGAAGCCGCCAGGAAGACAATGGTCAAAGATTTATGCAGGGAGTTTATCATAAATGGCCCCTCTGAACGGTGACGAATAACAACGCCTTCAAAACGGCAGCAGGCCGTTGTATTATTCATCTGTTATAAACCTAGCGACAGGCGTTGGAAGTACGTCGGTCAACAGTTTGCAGATTCATGCCGTAACCAGCCGGATCCGAAATCCGGGTTGACGGCTTACGGCGGCGCTGGTCAAGCCGTTCCAATAGAATCGACCGGTGGACATGGTTCCTGTCAACCGCGGGCCGGTGCTGCTTGGTGTTTATAAGCAAGGTATCAGTAATTGTTTCGTCTATCATAAAAAATTTCTAATTAGAAATTTAATAGGTTATACCGATACGCAGAAAAAAATATCATAAATGAATTTAAAATCAATAATTTAATGTTTGGGAAGCTGACAAATTTGGAAAAGGGTGTAATTTCATAATTCTCGAGGAATCTGCTTGAATCCTACACATATCAATCTTAAATAATTTGAGTTGTTTCGAATTGGGGATAACGTGATAATCATCTAAAAGGCACCTCCCAATCGCAAAAAAGTTAGCGATTTGTTATAAGCGGTTAAACGCGATTCTAACCCCTCAAACCAAAGGAGGCGCCCTATGCAACTATATGCCGGTTTCCCTTGCAAATCCGGCAAAAAATTGAACCACGATATTTTAGGCTCGCTAAACTATAAAGCGTCAAAATTGGAATTTAAAGATAAATAAAATCAGAGGGCTGTAATTGTGGTTTGGATGGCTGGCAGGGCAGGAATAAAAAACTAGGTCAAATATGTAAAGATTATTCCTTTTTCAACAATCAAACCTCATTTAGATTGAGCGAACTAATCCACAATAACGATAGGATCAAAATGTTAGGTTTTGCTGGACAAATCTGAAACCCCCGGCCATTGTAGGTTTCATCTATCCAATCCACATACCGTCGAGATTGGAGATTTCGTGCCTGTATCGAATCTTTTCAATCAATTGATTTTATGGTGTATTTGTTCAGGTAACACACAATCGATCCGTCTGATTTTGCAATAAATCGCAATTTTTCATGGGCGGCTTGAATTTTGTACATAGTTTATAGCCGGTTTTGAGTGGGATAAAATAAATGGTATAGA
>PVMK01125167.1_pt1 | contig 14044 bp, 10 predicted proteins | sample 1853481 | NCBI WGS metagenome assembly PVMK01 (sample SAMN08533507, study PRJNA380276) | Marine sediment metagenome, whole genome shotgun sequencing project. | reverse complement strand
TATCAGCGTTTTCTCAAATGGTCGGGCGATGTCCTGACCGGCGATCTCGGCCATTCCTTTGAGAAGGACACGGCGGTCGGTCCGCTGGTTCTGGGCCGTCTCAAGAACACCGGACTTCTGGCTCTTTTCGTTTTCGCGCTGATGATCCCGTTGTCCCTGACGCTCGGCGTTCTGGGCGGCATGCGGGAAGGGTCCGTGCTGGATCGAAGTCTGACCTTCATTTCGGTCTTCACGACGTCGATACCGGAAATCGCCACGGCGATATTTCTGACTGTCGGGCTTTCGCTTGGCCTCGGCTGGTTGCCCGCCAAGTCGGCGATGATCAACGGCTTTGATTTCAAGCAGTTGATCCTGCCGGTGCTCACCCTTGTCATCTTCGATTTCGGTTATGTCGCGCGCATGACGCGCGCCTCCATGGCCGAGGTCATGACCTCGCAATATATCCGCACGGCGGTCCTCAAGGGCCTGCCCTACCGGCGCGTGATCATGAAGCACGCGTTGCGCAACGCGCTGATCGCGCCGTTCACGGTCATTGTCCTGCAACTCAACTGGCTGCTGTCCGGCGTTGTCGTCGTCGAGGTGTTCTTTGAGTACAAGGGGTTCGGCAAGCTGCTGCTTGAGGCGGCCCTTTTCGGCGACATCTACGTCGTTCAGGCCTGCACCCTGGTCGCCGTCATCGTTGCCGTCGCCTCGCAGATCATTTCCGACATCGGCTACACCTTCCTCAATCCCCGCATCCGCTTCGCCTGATACCAAGGTGCAGAGATAATGACCCATTTCACCAGGTTCTCCGGTTTTCCGGCAAGGCGCGCCGAGCGCGCTGATGCCGGGCATCACAAGCGAGGCGCAACGCTGTCCGGAAGGCCGGAGAACCTGGCCTTCGGTGGGCCAAACCGGCCCGCCGGGCGCGTCGCGATGCTAGTCCGATACCGCGCATCGCACGGCGCATCGCTCCTTCCCGGGCGAACCGGTTTGACCCATGAAACGGGTCATTATCTCTGCACCTTGGTATAGGGGAGACGCGTCATGGCCGTCACGACCATTACCCCGCCCGCGCCCTCCCTTCTGGAGGGTTTGAAGACTCCGCGCAGGATCGGATCTCTTGTGGCGATCACCTGGCTGCCGCTGATGATTTACGTCATGGGGACCGGCCTGATCGATGAGAGTTCGCGCAATATTATCCTGCTGCCGGCAATTCCGGCGGTTATGATTCTCTATGTGATCGCCGTAACCTCATGGAAGGAAAGCTGGATCGCCGTACTCGGCGCTTCGCTGGTGTTTTTCTGGCTGTTCATGGCGGTTTCCGCGCCTTTCCTGCCACTGGCCGATCCCAACGCGCCGGTCGCCCCTTTCGCCACGCCGTTTTCGCAAAAGAAGGACATTTTCTTCTGGCTCGGCACGGATTTCAAAGGCCGGGACTTGCTGTCCCGCGTCATCTGGGGGTGCCAGCGCGTCTTGGTCTGGGGGGTTTCGGCGACTCTCATCGCCTATGTCATCGGCACGATTTTCGGGCTGATGGCCGGATACCTGTCGGGCTGGTGGGATGAATTCATTTCGTTCTTCGGAAACGTCCTTTTGTCGTTCCCGGTGATGGTCCTGTTCATCGTCATCCTCAACTTTCTCGGCCCCTCCGGCTTCAATATCGTCATCGCGGTGACCTTTGCCTCTGCGCCGGCGATCATGCGTATCGTTCGCGGCCTGGCGCTGGATATCAAGACGCGTGACTACGTCTTTGCCGCCCAGACACGCGGCGAGAGCGCCTTGTGGATCATGGTGATCGAGTTGCTGCCGAACGTTCGCGGTCCGATTATCGTCGATGCCTGCCTGCGCCTTGGCTATACGACGGTCGCCATCACCACGCTGACCTTTCTCGGCCTTGGCCTGCAACCGCCCGATCCCGATTGGGGACTGATGATCCGCGAGGCGGCCAAGGTGGCGATGCTTTTTAAGTTCTCCTACATGCTGCTGATTCCCGCGCTTGCCGTTTCAAGCCTCATCCTCGGCTTCAACCTGATGGCCGACGGCCTTCGCGAAATGTCGTTGCGCGACTGATGGAAAACGGGAAAAAAACCGTGGCTGACAATATCAACGTCGCAGTGAATGGAGACGGCGCGACCCCGGTCCTGGAGTGCCGCAATCTCTGCATTTCCTATTTCACCCGCGCCGGCGAGATTCCCGCCGTCGTCGATTTCAATCTGAAGCTCATGCCCGGCGAAGCGCATGGAATCGTCGGCGAATCCGGTTGCGGCAAATCGACGGTGGCGCTCGCCATCATGCAATATATGGGCAGCAACGGAAAAATCGTCTCCGGCGAGATTCTCTTCGAAGGCCGCGACATGCGGACCATGAGCGAGGAGGAGCTGCGTGATTTGCGCGGCTCCACGATCGCCATGGTCTATCAGGAGCCGATGGCGTCCCTCAATCCGGCCATGCGCATCGGCGACCAGCTCGCCGAGGTTCCGGTCTTCCACGAAGGCGCCAGCCACGAAGAGGCCATGAAGCGGGCGCGCAAGATCGTCGCCCGCGTCCGCCTGCCTGAACCGGACCGGATTCTCAACTCCTATCCGCACCAGATTTCCGGCGGCCAGCAGCAGCGCGTCGTCATCGCCATGGCGCTGCTCTCCAACCCTAAGCTGCTGCTTCTGGATGAGCCGACCACGGCGCTGGATGTGACGGTGGAAGCCGGCATTGTCGATCTGATCAACGAGATCGCCGCCGAATTCGGCACTTCCATGATCTATATTTCGCACAATCTCGGTCTGATCCTGCAGACCTGCGACCGCATCACCGTGATGTATTCCGGCGAGGCTGTCGAAGTGGGGACGGTCGCCGATGTCTTCGATGCCATGCGCCATCCCTATACGCGCGGCCTGTTCGCATCCATTCCGCTGCCCGGCGCCGACAAGAATACCCATCCGCTGGTCGCCATTCCCGGTCAGCTGCCGCTGCCGCACGAGCGGCCGACCGGCTGCTATTTCGGGCCGCGTTGCGATTTCTTCGTAGCCGGGACTTGCGACAAGGGCCTGCTGCCGATGCGCGAAGTGCCCGGCGACGATCTGCATTTTACCCGCTGTGTGCGGTTCGACGAACTCGATTGGCAGAAATCGGCCGGCAAGGGCATCACCCAGGAGGCGACGCCGCCGGGCGGCGTGGTGCTCAGGGTCGAGGACATGACCAAGCATTACGAGATCGAGGAAGGCGCGCTGTTCTTTGCCGGCGAGAAGAAAACCGTCAAGGCCAATGAGAAAATCTCGTTTGTGGCGCACGAAGCCGAAACCGTGGCCATTGTCGGCGAATCCGGCTGCGGCAAGTCGACCTTCGCCAAGGTTTTGATGGGGCTCGAAGACGCCACCAGCGGCGAAGTGCTGCTCGGCAATCTGGAACTCGGCAACCTGCCGGTCGAAAAACGCAATCCGGAGACCATCGCCAAATTGCAGATGATCTTCCAGAACCCGTTCGACACCCTCAATCCCAGCCATTCCATCGGCGGTCAGATCGGCCGCGTGATCCGCAAGTTCGGCGTCGAGAGCGACGACGAAAAGGTCGAGGCGCGGGTCATGGAACTTCTCGACATCGTCAAGCTGCCGCGTGATTTCGCCAAGCGCCGGCCGCGCCAGCTCTCCGGCGGCCAGAAGCAGCGCGTCGGCATTGCCCGCGCCTTCGCCGGCAATCCGGCCGTGGTGATCGCCGACGAACCGGTTTCCGCCCTCGATGTTTCTGTGCAGGCGGCGGTGACCGAACTCCTGATGGACATCCAGCGCGAAAATCGCACGACGCTTTTGTTCATCAGCCACGATCTTTCCGTCGTGCGCTATCTCGCCGACCGCATCATCGTCATGTATCTCGGCCAGATCATGGAGCAGGGCACGACGGACGAGATATTCGCGCCGCCCTATCACCCCTATACCGAAGCGCTGTTATCGGCCGTGCCGATCGCCGACACCCGCGTCAAGAAGCGCCATATCGTGCTGACCGGCGAGATACCCTCGGCGTCCGATCCGCCTGAGGGCTGCCCGTTCTCCACCCGTTGCCCCTACATGATCGAAGGCACCTGCGACGTCACGCCGCCGCCGGTCCTGGAAATGTCGGCCGGCCACGAAATCGCCTGTCACCTGGCGGTGGAAACCCTGGAAGCGATGGAGCCGGTCATCCAGCTCGGCGAGGCTGCCGGCCAGGATGCCGCCAGTCCGTAATACCAAAGGTCCTTACTATTGACCGATATGACCGGCATTTATGCGGGTTTTGGTTAGGCGCGATTGGCGCGGTGGTACGGGTACCACAAGCCAATTGCAACGACATCCAGAACCCGCAGAAATCCGGCCTCCGGTGACCCAAAATCGCCCGCCGGACATCGTTGCGTCCCTTAGATGATGCCCGGCATCGCCGTTTGGGACGCGCCTTGCCGGCAGACGATTTTGGGCCATCATATGGGTCAATAGTCAGGACCTTTGGTATAACCACTGCGTCCGCATCTCCGCGAAGCGCGCCGATCCGCGGCTGGTCCTCGATCTCGCGGATCAGCTTGCGGATCATCGCTTCGGCAAAGGTTTCAAATCCCTCGACGCTGATCACGAAGCTGTTCGGCCCGGCGGTCACATTGTTGGCGTACCACGATGCCAGCGTCTCGTCCTCGTTGAGGATCGCCAGTCCATTGATCGTGACGCCGCGCGACAAGGCCATGGACCGCGCCGTCGATATGGTGACGACCGTCTCGCGCGGCGGCGTTTCCCTGCCATCGCCCGAAACATCGACGACCTGGCGTTCGGCGGCGATGCCGTTGCGGTCGAATTTGCGGATCGCCCAGGAGATCCCCGCGCCAATGCCCGTTCCGCCGATTGCGCGGCGCCGGGTGGCGTAGACAAAACTGGAAAACCGCTCGGCATCCGCCTCCGAAGCGACGATGAACCAGTCGCTCTCGTCCACGGGCAGGGACGCATCGGCCCACAGCACCATCGCCACGGCGATTTGCCCGACCCGTCCGGACTGGATGGCGGACAAGACGCGGCGGTCGCCGAACGCACGGGCAATGCCGTCCAGTTGCAGCCGGAACTCGCCGGCATCGATAGAGCTTGACGCGTCAACCGCCAGAACGAGCTCCAGATCGACGATCGCCTCCTGTGCGGCGGCGCGCAGCGGGATTCCCACAACAGCCAAAACGAGAAAGAAGCGGCGGAGCATATCCGGCAATCTAGCGCAGTACGGGCGCTGCGGCGAATGTCATTCCAACTGCGGCAGGCGATAGTGTCAGATGGATTGAAAGCCGATTTCGTATTCAAGCCCGGCATCGAGCAGCCATTCGGCCAGCGACAGGGCGAAACCGCGCAAAACCACGAGGTCGAAAACCTGCTCTTCGCGCCGGATGACCAGCACATCCATGTGATGGATGACCGAATGCGCCGCCTGCCCGGCGGGAAAGACCGAGGCATGAAGGTCGATCGCAAGGCCCTTGCCGAGAATATCGGCGGCGGCCTCGCCCGATAGCCGCAGCATTGTGCGGGCGTGCGACAGATCGGTGACGGCGGCATCTTTTGCCGGCAGGGCGGCGTTCAGCGCGCTGGCAAGGCCGTCATTTTCCGAGAAAAGGAGATAACGGCCGGGGGCAAGCGTGACCATCGTCACGGCACCGGGTTCAACCGCCGTGCCGGCCGGGCCGGGAGCCTTGCCGAACAGTTCGCCGATCGCCTTGGCGGCGCTTTTGTCGGTGCCGGGCCAGGCCGTCACCTGGGCGATTGCGGCGGGGCGCAATTCGGCAAGCGTTGCGCCCGCGCCATTTGCAGCCGGCGAAGCGGTCAGATTGGCCAGTGCGGAGACACGATCAGCCATGCATCCGGCTCCCCTCGGGATCATAGAAGCATGGCGCGCAGACCTTGACCGGACCATGCGAGCCACGCACCGGGTCGGCGGCATGGAGCCTCTCGCCATGCCGCTCCGGCCCACGCTCCAGGAGAGCCAGCGCGATATAGGCCTCGATCGCCGGGCTGTATGCCATCGAAGACACATGACCCTGACTGACTCCGGGCAGGTTCGGGTCGGAACCGGCGACCAGTTGCGCACCGATGCGAACCGGCTTGCCGTCAAGCGATAATAGGCCGACGAGCCGCTTGCGGCCGGGATCGGTCAGCGCCGCGCGCAACGCCATCGGTTTGCCGATGAAGTCCTTCTTGCCCGAGAACATCTTTTCAAGACCGAGATCGTGGACGCCGGTGCGGCCATCCATCTCCTCATGGGTGACATGGCCTTTTTCGATCCTGAGCGCGCCGAGCGCCTCCAGCCCATAGGGCGTGCAGTCGAATTCCTTGCCCGCCTCCAGCAGCGTCCGCCAAAGATCGAGACCGAAATCGGCGCCGCAATAGACCTCGTAGGCCAGCTCGCCGGAAAACGACAGCCGGCAAACCACAACGTCGGCGTCGCCAAGCTTGCCGGTGCGCACGCCCATGAACGGCAGGGCTTTGTTGGAAACATTGATGCCCTTGATCGCTTTTTTCAGCAGCGCCCGCGCCTTCGGCCCGGCAATCGCGACGCCGGCCCATTGCTCGGTGACGGAGGTCAGCGTCACCTTCAGGTCCGGCCAGTCCACCGCCAGCCCGAATTCCAGATGCGCCATCACCCCGGCGGCGTTGCCCGTCGTCGTCGTCATCAGGTAGCGGGTTTTTGACAACCGCCACGTTGTGCCGTCGTCAAAGAGAAAACCGTCGTCGCGCAGCATCAGGCCGTAGCGCGCCTTGCCGACGGGCAGGGTGGAGAAGGTGTTGGTGTAGACCCGGTCCAGAAAAGCCGCCGCGTCCGGCCCCTGAATGTCGATCTTGCCGAGCGTCGAGACATCGGTGACGCCAACCGAAGCGCGCACCGCCCGCGCTTCGCGTATATAGGCGGCTTCCTCGCTTTCGCCCGGTCGGCGATAGACCCACGGCCGTTGCCACGGACCGATATTGATCATCTCGGCGCCGGCCTCTTCGTGCCAGTCGTTCATCGGCGTGCGCCGCAGTGGCTGGAAGTGCTTGCCCGTCGCCCGGCCGACGATGGCGCCGAACGTCACCGGCGAGTAGGGCGGGCGGAAACGGGTGGTGCCGACCTCGGCGATCGGCCGGCCTTCCTCCGCCGCCATGATGGCCAAGGCGTTGACGTTGGAGGTCCGGCCCTGATCGGCGGCCATGCCGAGCGTCGTATATCGTTTCAGATGTTCCGGCGCTGAAAACCCCTCGCGCTGCGCCAGCCGGACATCGCTCGCCGTCACATCATGCTGCATGTCGACAAAGGCTTTGCCATGGCCGTTGGACGGTACTTCGTAGAGCGGATGAAAGCTGCTTTCCTGAATCGGATTCTCAACCGCAAATTTTTTCCGCAAGGCTTTGAATCCCCATGATTTTGCAGCCCTGGCGCCGGCGCCGAAGCCGCTTTTCAGGGCGTCCGCAAGAGCCAGGTTTCCGGTCATTGCGCCGGCCGCGGCCCAGGCCTCGCGCGGCGCCCCGGGCGTGAAGGCGCCGGTGCCGGCATCGAAGACCGGCGGCCCGCCGGCCTGGCTGGCGAGATTGACGTTTGGCGTCCAGCCGCCGGACACGAGCAGCGCGTCGCAGGGTATCGCCGTTGCGCCGCCGGACACCTTTGCGCCAGCCAGATCGTACTGCGCAACGACGATGCCGGAAAGCGCCTTACCGCCCTTGGCCGCCATCACGACATGGCCGGTGTAAGATGCCGCTCCGGCCGCCCGCAGGGTCATGGCGGCGTCTTCCGGTCCGGCGTCGCGGGGATCGATGATCGCCTTGATTGTGATCCCCGCCTCCACCAGCGCGGCGGCGCAATGCCAGGCCGCATCGCTGTTGGCGAAAACGGCGATGGCGCGTCCGGCGGCGACGCCGTAATGACGGGCATAGGCAAGCGCCGAGCCGAGCAGCATGACGCCGGGCGTGTCATTGCCGGCAAAGACGACCGGCCGCTCCATCGCGCCGGTGGCAAGGACCACCTGGCGCGCCTGAAAGCGCCAGTGGCGCTCGCGGGGCATTGCCGCATCGCCAGCCGGCAGCCTCTCGGCGCCAGCCAGCACATTGCCGTCGTAATAGCCGGTTACGGCGGTCCGCCGCAAAAGCCGGACATTTTCAAGCTCTGCCAGCTCGGCGGCGGCCGAGCCGACCCAGCCGGGTATGTCCGAACCATCGATCGTCGCAGTATCCAGCCCCGCCGCGCCGCCGAATTCGGCGTTTTCGTCGGCCAGGATCACCCGCGCGCCGTCGCGGCCGGCGGCGAGCGCCGCCGCCAGCCCGGCCGGTCCGCCGCCAACGACGAGCACGTCGCAAAAACCGTGCGCGTGCTCGTACCGGCCGGGATCGGGTTGGCGGGTTGCAGCGCCCATGCCGGCGGCGCGGCGAATGAACGGCTCATAGAGCATCCAGGCGCCGCGGAATGGCCCGATGAAGGTCTTGTAATAAAAGCCGGCGGCGAGGAACGGCGACAGCAGCCCGGCCAGGGCGCCGAAATCGTTGCTCAGCGACGGCCAGGCATTTTGCGAGCGGACCGAGAGGCCCTCGCTGGCCTCCGCCATGGTCGCCTGAACATTGGGCGTCGTGCGCGCCTGCCCGCCGATGGTCACCAGCGCATTGGGCTCTTCCGCGCCGGCGGAAAAGATGCCGCGCGGCCGATGATATTTGAACGAGCGCGCAACCAGCATCCGGCCCGATGCGAGCAGCGCCGAGGCGATGGTGTCGCCGGTAAAACCCGTCACGGCCTCGCCATCGAAGCGGAAGCCAAGCGGCTTTGACCGGTCGATCCGGCCGCCGCCATCGGCGAGGCGATACCCGGCCATGTCAGCCGCCCCCCAGCCTTGCCGCCTGCCTTGCCGCCTGGCTTGCCGCTTTGATAGTCGGCCCAGGCGCCGGCAAGGCGCGCGCCGGAAACGGCATGGGTCCGCGTGTCGCGGGCAACGATCAGCCAGTGCCGGCAGCCATGCACATGGTGCCAGTATTCCTCATGGGCCCCGCGCGGATTGGCCCGGTCGTAGACTGCCGCCGCCCAGGCCGCTTCGCCGCCATCGTCGAAAGCCGGCCGGACAACGCTTGCATCGCCGCCGGTGGTGAATTCGCCGGCATCGCGCAGGCCGCAAACGGGGCAGGGGATCAGCATTGGCCCACTCTCCTTGGCATTCCGGGGCCTAATGCAGCCGCGGCGCCGCGCCGGCGCCTTTTTCATCGATCGTCGTGCCGGCATGGAAGCGCTCGAGGGTGAAGGCGGCATTGCGCCCGTGCGGCTCGTCATGGGCGATCGTCCAGGCAAAGCACCAGCCCGAGCCGGGCGTCGCCTTGAAGCCGCCATAGCACCAGCCGCAATTGAGGAAGAGGCCCGGCAGCGGCCCGGTGGTGATGATCGGGCTGCCGTCCATCGACATGTCCATGAGGCCGCCCCAGGAGCGCAGAAGCTTCAGCCGGCCGAGATTGGGAAAGACCGCCAGAAGTTCGGCGGCGACTTCGTGAACGACCGGCAGATTGCCGCGCTGGGCGTAGGAATTGTAGTAGTCCAGATTGCCGCCGAAGACGATGCCGCCCTTGTCGGACTGCGAGACGTACATGTGGCCGGCGCCGAAGGTGACCACCGTGTCGATCAGCGGCTTGACCGGTTCGGAGACGAAGGCCTGCAGGATGTGGCTCTCGATCGGCAATGTCTCCACGCCGGCCTTGCGCATCACCTCGGACGTCATGCCGGCGACGGCGATGCCGATTTTCGGTGCGCGAATTTCGCCGCGGCTGGTTTTGACCCCGGTGATTGCGCTTCCCTTGCGGGTGAAGCCCAGTACCTCGCAATTCTCCACAATATCAACGCCCAGGCGGTCGGCGGCATGCGCGTAGCCCCACGCCACCGCGTCGTGCCGCGCCGTCCCCCCCCGCGGCTGGAACAGGCCGCCTTCGATGGGAAACCGGGCATCCGTCGATAGATCGATACCGGGGCAGAGCCGGGCGATATCCTCGCGGCCCAATAGTTCCGCATCGATGCCGCCCAGCCGCATGGCGTTGCCGCGCTGGGCATATTGATCGAGCTGCATGGGCGTATGCGCCAGATTGAGGACGCCGCGCTGGGAAAACATGACGTTGTAATTGAGTTCCTGGCTCAGCCCCTCCCACAGCTTCAGGCTCCATTCGTAGAAGCGCGAATTTTCCGGCAGCAGGTAATTGGAGCGCACAATGGTCGTGTTTCGGCCGACATTTCCCTGGCCGATCAGGCCACGCTCCACCAGCGCCACGTTGGTGATGCCGTGTTCCCTGGCAAGGTAATAGGCCGTCGCCAGGCCATGGCCGCCACCGCCGACGATGATGACGTCGTAGGACGGCTTCGGCTCGGCCTTGCGCCATGCCGGCTTCCAGCTTTTGTTGCCGGTCAGGCCGTTACTGACGACCGACCAGAGGGAATAATTTCCCATATCACCTCACCCCTTGCCGGACGCGGTCCGGGAAAGCGATAGACAGGAATAAATTATTGCGCGTTTGATAGCCATTCCGAAAGCGCCTTCAGGCTTAGTGTCGCCGACCGAGTGGCGTTTGGGGGTAAAAATGGCTCTGCTCGACACTGCGGACGCGGCCGGCGATGAGGTTGGCCCGGATGCGCTCGAATTCATTCACGGCCTTCGCTGGGACGATATCCCCGCCAATGTGCGGCACAAGGCCCAGCGCGCGTGGCGCGACCTGATTGGCGTTGCCGCCGGCGGCCGCAAGACCGTCAACGCGCGCATCATCTATGATTTCGTATCGGCCCACTCCGCACCGGGCGACAAGGGTGCAAGGCTGCTGTTCGACGGCCGCCGGAGTTCCGTTCCGGGCGCGGCGATGGCCAATGCGGCGGCGATCGACGCATTGGACGCCCATGACGGCCACAGATTGACGAAAGGCCATGCCGGCGTCGTCGTCCTGCCGTCCGTTCTGGCGTTTTGCGAAGAGCTTGCGCCGTGCAGCGGATCTGAATTCATGACCCGGTTCGTGCTCGGTTACGAAATCGCGATCCGCGCCGGCATCGCGCTCCATGCAAGCGTCGATGAGTATCATGCTTCCGGCGCCTGGAACGCCCTCGGCGCGGCGGCGGTCGGCGCCCGGGCGCTTGGTCTGGATCGCGACGAGACGGCCCACGCAATGGGCACGGCGGAATATTACGGCCCGCGCAGCCCGATGATGCGCGGCATCGATTTTCCGACAATGGTCAAGGACGGCGCGACCTATGGCGCCCATGCCGGCGTCACCGCCGCATTGCTCGCCGATGCCGGGTTCACCGGCGCGCCGGCATCCTTGCTCGACGATGAAGCCGATACCGGTCTGTGGGGAGATCTGGGCGCCACCTGGCGGATGGCGGAGCAATATCTCAAACCCTGGCCGGTCTGCCGCTGGGCCCAGCCCGCCGTTGCCGCCGCCGCGCGGATCCGGGACGAAATCGCCGGCCGCAAGATCGATCGCCTGGTCGTGGAAACCTTCTACGAGGCGGCGCGCCTGACGACGACCCATCCCGAAACCGCGGAGCTGGCGCAATATTCGCTGCCGTTTCCGGTGGCGGCCATGCTCGTCCACGGCAAGGTCGATGCGCAGACCGTTACCACCGGGCTGCTCGACAAGGCGGTGACGGATCTGGCCGAACGCGTCGAGATCGAGATCAGTCCGTCATTGTCGGCGGCCTTTCCGGGCCGGCGGTCGGCGCGTCTCGTTGCTGTCCTGTACAGCGGGGAGGTCATCGAAACACCGGTTGTCGAGGCGCCGGGCGAACCCGAAACGCCACTGTCGGACACCGATCTGGTCAACAAGTTCGTTGATCTGACGGCGCCGCTGACCGGTCAGTTGAAGGCCGTTTCAATCGCCGAAATGGCGGCGACCTTGGACGAGCAGGAAACGGCCGACCGGCTGATCGACGCGATTTGCGAATTCCCCGAGGGACTGAGCTGAAACGAACCTTGCCCGTCACCGCCGTTATCCGAGGCGCGAATGTTGCCCGGAAAATTGCCTTGCCCCGCCATAGTCGCCGACAAACACCTGGTGCGTGACGAAACCGGCTTTCGCCGTCCAGTGATGCAGCAGATAGGCGGGCGGCTCCAGGATCCAGCGCGAGGGTGCATCCACGGCCAGGCCAAGCACGACATGGTGCGCCACGCCCGGCCCCACGACGACCGGAACGGCGCCTAACCGGCTAACGATCATCCGGTGCACATGGCCGCAGGCGATCAGCCCGACATGGTCATGGTTGCCGATCACGGCGGCCAGCCCATCGCCATCGTCAAGCCCTATTGCGTCCATGAAGCCGATACCGGTGGCAAAGGGCGGATGATGCAGAAACACCAGGGTCGGGCGGTCTGGCACGGCTTTAAGCTGCTCATCGAGCCAGGCAAGCTGGTCGCCGCCGAGACGGCCGTGAAGGTGGCCCTCGACAAGCGTGTCGAGGCCGATCAGCCGGACCGGGCCGGCATCGGCGGTAAAGCGGATCGGTCCCCCATCGGGCACCACGCCGGTATAGGCCAGCGCCTTGCGGGTTATCTCGCGGCGATCGTGATTGCCCGGCACGGCGAAAACCGGCGCGCGCAGCCGCTGCAGCAGGCCGGTCAACGCGGCGTAGTCTTCCACATCGCCATCATGGACCATGTCGCCGGTGAAGATCACCGCATCGGGAGCGGGATCGCTGGCATTGAGATGATCGATGGCGCGTTGCAGCGCGCCAAATGTATCGACGGCGCCGAACAGCCGCGTTCCCTCGGCGCGAAGATGCGAATCGGTGATTTGCGCAATCAGCATGGGCCCTCCAAGGGAACCGAACTTCAGTCAGGTTCCGCGCTGGCGTCAACAGGTTGCGGACCACAGAACATCGCAAGTTTGCCAGATTGGATGCTACACGGTCACTATGCCGTAATCTGCGGCTCCGCTCGAGGGTGACGTCATAAGCGAACCGGATAGCAAACCGTTTTTATCGCTGCACGGCATCGGCAAGGGTTTGCCAATGGCACGGTGGCGCTCGAGGGCCTGTCCGTAACGATTGGCGGGGGCGATTTCGTCAGCCTGCTCGGACCCTCCGGCTGCGGCAAGACGACGGCGCTCAGAATCATTGCCGGCCTGACCGGCGCCACCGGCGGCCGCGTCGAGTGGGCCAACGGCCCGCCATCGGCTGGCGAAATCGGCTTCGTCTTTCAGGAGCCGACCCTGATGCCCTGGGCGACGAGCTTTGAGAACGTCTGGCTGCCGCTGCGTTTGAAAGGCGTCGCGCGCCGTGACGCGTCCGAGCGGATCATGGATGCGCTCGGCCGCGTCCATCTGGGCGGCCATGAGGACAGCTATCCGCGCGAGCTTTCCGGTGGCATGAAGATGCGGGTCTCGATCGCCCGCGCCCTGGTGACCCGCCCGCGCCTGCTGTTGATGGACGAACCGTTTGCCGCCCTCGACGAAATCACCCGCTTCAGGCTCAACAACGATCTTCTGGAGCTTTGGGAAGCCTTTGATTGTACGGTGATTTTTGTCACCCACAGTGTTTTTGAATCGGTGTTCCTGTCGCAGCGCATCCTCGTCATGACGACCGGCCCCGGCCGGGTTTTTGAGGAATTGACCATCGCCGAACCCTATCCGCGCCAGGAGGCCTACCGGACGTCGGAAAGCTACGCGCATGATTGCCGCCACGTTTCGCGCGCCCTGCATGACGCCATGGCGGCCGCATCGGCGGCGGCATAAGAATCATGGCGCGGGCGCCGCGCCGCCTTTCGGTTCAATTCCCGAAGGCAGCGTCATAAGCCTTTGAAAATCCTTCGGACTTCGCTTGGACTTCGGCTGCCGGCATGCCGGCTTCGTAAAGGCCCGAGCCGAGGCCGAAGCCGTCACACCCCGCCGCGGCAAATCCGGCCAAATCCGCCTTTGTAACGCCGCCAATGGCCCATAGCGGGACCGTCGCCGGCAGTACCGCCTTTAAGGCCTTGATGCCGGCTGCGCCGAGCAGAAAGGCCGGATAAAGGTTCAGCGCGTCGGCGCCGTTATCGTACCGCTCTTAGATCGGAAGAGCGGTACGATAACCCTTATCGTACCGCTCTTAGATCGGAAGAGCGGTACGATAA
>PVMK01138373.1_pt1 | contig 14047 bp, 15 predicted proteins | sample 1853481 | NCBI WGS metagenome assembly PVMK01 (sample SAMN08533507, study PRJNA380276) | Marine sediment metagenome, whole genome shotgun sequencing project. | reverse complement strand
TTTTTCATTCTGGACACCGTGTCCGAAATGGGTCGTTTCGGGGCGTTTGATGGCTTCTTCTGACCCTATGCGATCCGCGGAATCGTTAGAAAAAGCGGGTTTCGCATTCGCAGTAGCTGCGTTCTTAATCCATTGGCTCCAGGTTCGAGTCCTGGATGGCCCACTAGTGATCCCGCAGACTTAGCGTTTGCGGGTCTTCTTTTGGTGTCACGGTAGGTGTCACGAGGGTGCTTTGGACGGTCCGGGACCGGGCCGAGAGCCGCCCGAATCTGCACCTTCTCCACCGCCGCACGACGTGCTTCATCTGTGCTGTGGGCATAGAGCTGAGTCGTCGCGATGCTCGCATGCGACGCGAGTTCCATGACCGTGTGGATGGGGATGCCGTCCGCGAGAGGATTCGAGACGAACGAGTGCCGCAGGTCGTGGATGCGCAAAGTCGGGTGGCCGCCAGCGATCCGCCCCTCGCACCATCGCTTGTAGGCGAACCAATACGAAAACGGAAAGGGCTGAGAAGGCGACGCCGCCAGGGCGACACGGAGTGCCTGCTCGGCCGCTGCGTTCAATGGAACGGTGCACGGCCTACGAGCTTTCATTGCGCTCGCGGGGTAGCGCACGCAGGGCTGGGTCCAGTCGATCCAGTCCGATTTCGTCGCCAGGGCGCTTCCGATCCGAAGCCCCGTGTTTGCGACATACGAGAACAAGGGGCGCACCTCGGGCGGTACATGGTCAATGACATCCACGATCTCCGAGGGTTCAAGAAAGGTCCAGCGTTCGGGTGCGAGCAGGGGCGACTCGGGAAAGCGCTCCGGCATCGCGGGCATCGTCAACCCATAACGTTGCTCCGCGTACTTGTAGAGTTGGCGCAACGTGGTCAGGACGCGGTTGCACGAGCGTCCATCAAGCTCGCCATGCTCCACAAGGGCTCCCAGGTAGGCGCGAAACTCCCGCAGGTCGGCGTTGGTTACGTCGTCGAGCAGCGTCTCCTCGCCCATGCTGGGCAGGATGTGATGCCGAAAGTGAGAAGTCATGGCCTTGCCGTAGCTCACCGACCGCTTTTGCTCCGTGATCTTCCAAACGATCATCTCCGCTGCGGTCCGTCGGACGGGCGGAACGTCAGAGGGAGCTGCGATCAGTCGTCGCTCGACATCTTCGATAATGTCGATGGCACGCTGGAGAGCATCTTCTCGACTTCCTCGACCAACGGCCTCGCGGACCCTGCCCCAACCGGGGATCTTGATGTCGAGCTGCCAGCCTCGATTTCGCCGACGGTGATGACGTGTGAAACGGACGCGGATTGCGAGATGCTTCCCGGGACCTATTGCGATCGAACGAACATCCGACCGGCTGATGATGGCTCGCTGACCGGGAGCATTGCAAAGCGCTGCGTACCCCTTGAAACCGCACTCTTGCGCGCCTTTCGTCACGCGGAGGCACCGCGGTGGTGCCAGTTTCAGACCTTCATCGAGATCAACGCGGCCCGCGAAGCTTGCAAGAACAACGGGCCATTTTCTGCCCAGTGCGATGCGTGCGTGGAGATCGTGGTGCCGCGGCTTCGCAACGCTTGCGACCCGGGCAACGACCCGCAGAAGCCTGGCATTTCGGATGGACGGGCCATCTGTGACCTGTACAACACGGCGGGTTTGATCAGCCTGGCGCGCAGCCATCCGTTTGTGCACGTGCCTTATGAGGTTCAACCTGGAGAAACCAAAGAGCAGGCGGCGCAGCGTGCGGCCCGCGCTGACTGCTTCAAAGGTGCAAGAGCTGTACAAACTGGAGTTGGCGGTACTTACGAGTCGGGTCCGGGAGACGCTTTTGATCTGGGCACGTTGAACCGGCAAATGCCTGGTATCAATCATCTCGAGGTGATGTGCGGCAGGGAGCCAGCAGAGCACTGGGATCGTGTTCGAATCGCCGATGTTTCTGGGCCCCTGGTAGTGGACTTCTTCCTCACCCCCGTGGAGCTCCGCGACTATCCCTACGTGGCACCGGTCCGAGATCTCGAGCTTAAGGTGTTCCAGGGACCGGCTTGCACCCAGCAACTGGCACGCGTATCGGGCAGAGACATCGACATCAACGCGACCGAGTTGATGACCAGTCTGACGATTATTGGCCCGGACGAATTCTGCGTTCAGTCCCGAGCGTTGACTGAGGCCGTGCAAACCGGGGTGCACCTCCGTGTAGCCCGCCGGTAGCCGTGCTGCCTGGGCAACCCTCTCCATTTCGCGTAGTCGGTAGAGATATTCGTCTCCCGGATCGGTGCTCAGCGGTTGATCCAATAGCCAGTCCAGGCCGTATCGCCGACGGCAGCGCGGCGTCTACGGGCGTCCTAGGGGCGCTGCGGGCCGATCTTTGACACCACGATCGATCGACTCCTACGATCGTCGGATGAAAAGCTACGTTGGGTTGGTGTTGGCGGCGACTCTTGCGATGGCTGCGGCAGCGTGTGGAGACGATGCCCCGGCTTGGGTAGCTGTTGTTCTCAAATTGCCTCGAACGCATGCGCGGGCATCGCCGACAGCGGTGATAACGCCGCATGTCTGGAGGCCCTCGCAGAGATCGAGTCGCTTGGGGGCTCTTGCGAGGAATGAGTAGCTAGCGTCAGGAAGAGCGGCACCGGCACGTGGCACTGTGAATCGCCGCGGCGGCACCGCGCGAACGCGGCAGTAAGCTAGACGCACTTGACCTCGAATTTTGCTCTCGAGGCCCCCGCAACCTAGGATTCGGTCAGGGGAGAGTGAGGGGGGTCGTGCAATGAGAGCTGTTGCCGTTTTTGTATTGGTGCTTGGCATGTCGAGCACCGCGTTTGCGGGTCCGCAGTCCACGATCGGAGGGAAGCCGTTGGAGTCCGACATGGTGCACAACGTCGGGGTGGGCGCGCCGAGCCTGTTCTACGAATGGTGGAACAACGGGCGAGGGAAGCTCGACTGGGCCCTCGGCGCCGAGCTGGTGTACGCGAACTGGTCGGGGGCATTCTCGGATATGGCCATCGGTTTGGCGCTCAATGCTCCGCTTCGCTGGCACATCCACCACAAAGGGCACGCCAAGGCGACGACCGACGTTGGGTTTCGGTTTACGCCGGGTGTTATGGTCGGCAGTGGTCGTTGTCGTGGTCGGCGCGCTGGTTTCTGCTTCGATGATCGGTTCGATCCGTTCAATCGACGCCGACGCGCCACGGGTGGCATTCGCGCCGAGCTTGCGATTCCCGTTTCCATCGACGTGCACGAACGGGTCAGCGTGGTCACGGGAGGGACGATTCCGCTTACCCTGATGTTCGCAAGGGATGTAAACGCCTGGGGGATCATTCCACTCTTGGTCCGCATGGGCGTGGAGATCAACGCCTCCCCGAAGGTGGCGCCTTTCTTCCTGTTGGAGCTTGGTCCGGCCATCGGGATTTTCGGAAACGGCTTCTCGGACGTGGACTTTGCGTTTCGAGTCTGGTTCGGAACGGCCTTCTGGTCGGTGCTCGGAAAGTAGCGCGCACCCTGTAGGGTGGTGCCCGACATCCTCGGCTCGCTACCTTGGGGTCCATGGGGGTATTTACGGCAAACCGAAACAAACACGCGGCCGGATCGCGGTTAGCCGTCTGGCTTGTCGCCATGGGCTTCGTTTTCCTCGGCGCGACAACCGGTTGCACGGGGACGATGACGGTCGGACAGGTCGGTCCAGCAACGACGCAGACCAAGAAGCCGAAACACGATGCGAGCGGCAAACATCGTCACGAGCACTGCCACATCAAGGGCAACGGAAAGAGCAAAGTCTGCCACGATCATCCGCACGGCGGCGGCGTACACCACTAGCTAACGGGGACACGCAGGTCCCCTGCAAAGACCGTATCGGCGCCGCTCTCCCGCCGGCGCGCAGCCTTCCCGCGTACGCGACCCTATTAAGCGGGCAGCTCCCAATCCACTGCAAAACCACCCCCTAATAATCAAAGTTATTCATGGTTGAAGCGGCGCGGTTGGGGGCGCTGTCGGCTATCCAAGCCGGAGGTCGGCGGTTCTGAATGCGCCGCTTTGTCACGGAAACCGAGCAACGCAGAGGCGGATAAGGGCGCCGCTGCTACCTCTGCTGCTACCCGACCGGCAAGTTTGGGTATCCCGGCCCGGTCTTTGCTACGCGTGCGCGGGAGGTGGCGGCAGGTGGGGAGGGGTTTGGTTGATTTCGCAGTAGCCGACTACCAAGTGCGGGGGGACCTCCGGAAGTTCCCGGACAAAATCCGGTTGAGCGCACGTGATGGCGCCATCCACATCTATCGTTCCCTGGGAACGACCGACGGTAAACGGCGAAACCTCATCCGCGACGACAAGGCTCGGTTCAGGGTACGGGTGGGTGATGATTGGAACCCATTGCGGCTCGGCGGGGGCGACTCCACCATTTTGCGACCGGCGGCTTCATGGCCACCTCCAGGCGATGGGAGGACGCTATCACCGGGTCCTCTTTTCGGACATACGTAATTGTTTGAACTTTTGCCGCGACGACGCCGCCGAGACTGAACGCGAGCAGCTCACTTTACGGCTTCCTTCGCAGGTTGAAATCGACCACCACCGCGGGCTCTGGCGTCTGCAGGAGCTTGCCCGCGGCCTCGTGCGCGACGCGTGCAGCCTCGACGTTACCGGCCTGGGCGAGGGCGCTTGCGTGCGCGTAGAGCGCCTCGATCAACGTGCTCCGTGAAAGGGCTTTTGGCGGTTCTGAAACGGCTTCGAGTGCCTCATCCGTCGCAATCGGGCACTGTTTGTTCTCGTTCTTCTTACGGTTTGTGACGAATGGGCACGCCTTGCTCGGATTCTTAATCCATTGGCTCCTGGTTCGAGTCCAGGATGGCCCACCAGTAATCCCGCAGACTTAGCGTTTGCGGGATTTCTTTTGGTGTTACGCGTTACGTCGACTTGCGTCGCACATGCGACCGCCTTTGTTGCGCCTATCTGCTGGGCGATCCGCTCGTCTAGCGTCGCTCGCGGTGTCATGGATGCGTGTTACAAAAAGGCTGCTTATCCTACTTATCCTTGACCGGGCTGCATGGAATGAATTGGTACAGAATCAAGACCTCGCTCATCGGGTTGAAACGATTGGCAACGTTGCCCGAAGAGGACAAGCAAGCCTGCATCGACGCGTATAGATTCTTCCAACGAATGCAAGCTGGTGAGAAGACCGAGACAGAGGACGAGACCAAAGCAGTTGAGGACTATTACAAGGTCTTGAACAACATGTTGTCGGTCTTCGACGTGGAGAAGCTCTACATCCCGCCACAGCTGGACGAATCGGAGGGTTTGTATGGGAATCAGTTGCTAATCGAACAATTTGTGTTGAAGGAGCTGAATCTCGAGAACCCTGGAAAGTCCCATCTATTGGATATGGGGTGCGGGAGAGGAAGAATCTCGTATCACTTCGCCACATTAAGCGGTGGTCAGGTATCCGGCTACAACATCGATTCGAATCAGATTGAAAGCGCGATCGACTGGGCCACGGAATGTGAGATGAGCGATCGGCTCCACTTCAAGGTTGGTAATCATCACGAGCCGCTCGAGTACGAATCGGGCACCTTCGATGGATGCTATTCATTCGGGGCCGTTTGGCCCTTCTTCAAGAAGGAGGAGCTGGACGACCATGCGAGAGAAATGTACCGCGTATTGAAACCCGGAGCGCGATACGCTTGCTCTGAGTATTTGCTGACCCCTCATTTTGATTGGAACAACGAAGAACATGTGACGCTTCACAAGAGCTTCCTGCCAACGCTGGCGGCTACGCACTCGATGTATCCGGCCGACGTCTGTGCCGCATTGGACAGAGCGGGATTCAAGATTTTCACTTCCGCGCCTTCGAAAGGCGAAGCCTGGCCGATATGCGAGCAAAAGCGTGATCTGGTCTCTATGGGTCGAAGAGTCGTTAGAGTCCTTGGCGCGATGCGCGTTTTGCCTCCATGGGTCGAAGAGTCGCTTGACCTACTTCAAAAAGGTGGCGAAGCGTGGACGGCTGCGGAGAAGGCCAAAATTGCAGATTTGAACTGGAGAATCGTTGCGGAGAAACCGCTTGCTTGATCGATTAGCGTATTGCCCCACGAAGGACCGGTTTTGTGACAATCCAACGCGCCCTATCGACGAAGCGTGTTGCAGCCCGAGCTTCGGCCTCAATCTCGCGCAATGCGACACCGCGCAACCTGACTGCAGCGACCCGGACGCCCTGGATGAAGCGCTCCGCGAATGCTGCGAGCTTCCAGTGGACTCGAGGCCGTCCCGGCGGAGGCGCCCCTCCAGTTTGGTCAGGAACTCCGGATTGATGTCGGAGAAGGTAATTGTGAACCTCCGAATCTCGTCCAGGTCAACGAAGTCGAGGATCTGGCCGGTGCCGCACCCAACGAAGAGCAAGCGCGCTCCGGGCGCGAGCGGATGATCGCCAAGCATTTGGCACACGAGCGAGGCGTTGACCTGCGCCTGGCCGATGGTGGCCATGTGCTGGTCGTAATCATCCCCGCTGACGACCTCGAGCCATGCCCGGCGCGTCTCTGGATCCATCGTGCTCACCGTCAGAGCACCTCTATCGACTTGATCGCCAGTAGACAACCCCGGGTGCCGCAGATAGTCCGCACAAAGGCCCTGTCAGCGCGGCGCGCGCCGTGTCCCCACCGCTCTCACGACACCGTGCAGCCTTCCCGCCCGCGCGACGTTAATTCTAGGAGAACACTGCATATGGGCTGAATTCGGCTGGGAAACCGAAGACATGGGCCCGGTTGAGGCCGCGCGAGCGATCGAGCCGCTGTGTTCGATCGGCGACCTAGCTGAATGCAACTTACGAGACTCTCAGGGCGTTTCCTTTGGTGAGCGTGACGGTCGTTCCGAGCGCTTGCCCTTCACGCGCAAGTGTGTTGCGGATCCATTCCGCATCTTTCCTCGACGCGCGATGCAACTGGAACCGCTTCATCTGAAGCGGCATCATCTCCAACCGAACCAGCTGGCCCGTCGCGGGGTTGATCGTCGGGAAGTACATGAGCACCAGGTCGCCGCGGTAGCCACGATGACCTGCGATGCCTTCATAGTCGTTGATGAAGTCGCCGCAGCCGTAGAGAATCGGTTTCCCTTGATAGATCTCGATTCCCTTGGCGTGGTGAGAGGAATGGCCATGGACGATATCGACCCCGGCTTCATCGATCAGCTTGTGTGCGAAGTCTCGCTGCTCCGAAGGGATACTGTAGCCCCAGTTGCTACCCCAGTGAATGGATGCCACGACGATGTCGCGGTCTTGGCGGACTGAGCGAGCCTGCTGCCCGATGCGACGTGCCGCTTCGTCGGACAGCTCGTGCAGGACATTGACACCAGGCTTTGTAGCGGTTGCGGCCCAGTGGCGAGGAATACCGCTCGTCAACGATCCGAAAGCGAACACGAGGACCCGGCCATGTTGAGTTTGTAACACCGCCGGAGAAGCTGCCTGCGTTGCGTTACGCCCCGCCCCTGCGGTCTTGATGTGTGCGCCGTGCAAGGTTTCGACGGTTTCGACGCACCCAGCACGCCCCCAGTCCAGCACGTGATTATTCGCCAGAACGCAGCAATCGATTTTCGCCGCTGCGATGCAGGACACGTTCTCCGGGTTCATTCGGTAGTTGATGCCCTTCGGCGCGGGCTCGTCATGCTTCGTGACGCTGGTCTCGAGATTGATGATCCGCACATCGGGCGCGCGCCGCGCGAGCTCGCCAAGCGCGGCTCCCCAGATGTATGCGTGCTCCACGGGCTTCGTGATCGAGCCATTCTGGCGCTCTGCGAGCCTCACGTAGTCGAGCGCACTCTTGGCGTAGCTCTCGTAAATGCGTGGAGCACTGGGGCGGGGAAGGATCTGGTCGATCCCACGCCCCGTCATCACGTCGCCACATAGAAAGAGCGTGACGAGATCATTCGCCCACGCGCGCGTCAAGGCCGGCGCGGCAGCCGCCAGCGTCGCAGCACCCGCAGCGCCCATCCATCGCCGCCTACCTAGCATCATGACGGACACCCGTGCCTCCTTTCGGTCCGCCGCGAGCGGCAGGAGCTACTGTTCGGTCAGCGTCACCATGCAATTACCGCACGTCACCGTCATCATCATCGTGGGATCGCTCCACGTACCGGAGCAACCTGTTAGTATGCCGGTGCCCAGGATCTGCTGATTTGCCATGGGGCTGAGCTGGCCTACGCTAGTCGCTCGTTGAATTGGCAGGAGAATCGACGATGACCGCTGGCGAGATTTGCAACCGAACCGTCTACATCATCCGTGCAAACGAGAGCGTTTTGGAGGCGGCTCGCTTGATGAAGAAGTACCACGTGGGTTGCCTCGTGGTGGTGGAGGAGCGCGGCGCAGGCCGGGTTCCGATTGCGTTGGTCACGGACAGAGACCTGGTCGTGAAAGGCATGGCCGAGACTCCCAGCGAGCTCGAGACCATGCAGGTGGGTCAAGTCATGAGCGAAGGGCTGACGACAGCGCGCGATACCGAAAGGATGTACGACGTGCGCAAGAAGATGCGCGCGCAAGGAGTGCGACGAATCCCAGTGGTGGACGCCAAGGATTGTCTGCAAGGGATCATCGCCTTCGACGACATGGTGGAGTGGATGGCCCAAGAGCTCACCGACCTCGCTCAACTGGTTTCACGCGAGCAGGAACACGAGTCCGAAACATCGTAGCTTCGCGCCGACGCGGGCGGGTGGGGGCGGAGGTTGTACTGGCTCTCTTAGCCCATTGGGCGCATCCAGGGCCGAAACGGCATTTCGCTTCCGATCTGCCATTTCTGTCCCTGGCTTGAAGTCATGGGTTGGCCAGAAGGTGTGGTAATCTCGGCCACAGTGGCCGAGATATCGAACCTGCTTTCCAAACGCGACTAACAAGAAGCTCCTCACCGACCTTCAGCGCATCATCCGCGAGGGTAAGGAAGAAGCCGGGCGCGCTGCTGCTCAGGCTCTCACCGAAAGCTACTGGTCCATCGGCAAACGACATCGACCTCGGCTTCGAAGTAGGCTGTAACGAACGAGACTTTCCAGGCGAACGAGACCTTCCCAGAGACGACTTCAGAACCAAACTTGGCAAGAATCCCTAGGAAAAACAACCGGCCGCACGGCCGCTGCAACTTTGATACCCACGTCCGTACCGGCCCCATCCCCTATGTTAGGTGCGGCATGACTACATAAGGTTCGGCCAGGCCGTGTTTTCGTTCCGCTTCATGGAGGCGACGAAGGCATTCATGATGTCCTCGCGCTCTGTCGAGCAGTCGCCAGAGGTGTCCACGAACTGAATGTCCACCCGGATATGCTCGCCCCCGAAAGGCAAGTACATGAATCCTCCGAGCACGCTCCCGCTCTCTTGACCCACCAACGCGACGTCGATGCCGTCATACTTGAACACGACGAGGTTGTCCGCACCCTGGGCGTAGGCGTCCTGGATGATCGGGTCCGGCTCGATCTCGAGGCCGGGCGCCTGTCGTATCTGAATCTCCATCTGCGGAGGAGCCTGCCCCTCCGCGAGATCCAGCTCGTAGAACGTGCCGAGGACGAAGGCGCCGTCCAGGAGCATGAATTGCTCCGGAACCTCGAAATCGAACACAAAGTTGTCCGACGCGTCGTACGGGACGAGCTCTTGGATGACGGCGCGTTCGCACTCCACTGCACCCGCGGTCGGGTCGGAGCCTCCGGCGCCCCCGTCTCCACCGACACCTGCACCACCACCATCGCCGCCGCCCCCGCTCATCGGGTTGTTGTTACCAGAGCCACATCCAACGGCCAGCACGAGCGACGCTAGAAAGAGCACGCGTGCAACTGCGCTGCGGGAAAGAACCTGCCTCATGACCCCTCCTTCCATCGGGGTACCAGTGAACCATCGACGAAACACGACGAGGAAGTCAAGGGGCATACTCTATTCACCCTGGGAACGTTCCCAGAAACGTGAAGCGCGGAGCTTCCGTAGCCGAAACCGACGGTTCGTAGCGCGCCCATTCTCTATTCGGGCGAACGAAACCTTCCCCGCCATCCAAGTTGAGGGCTAGTAGAACACGAACGCCACTCCGACCATGAGCCCTATTAGCCCAAAGTAGGTGAGGGGAAAGATCCATCGACAACGGCGATCGACGAGATCGCCGGCCTCCACCCTTTCCTGCCGATCGAGCGCACCAACCACCAGGTTGATTACAACCGTTGCGCACATGATGAAGAAGCTGAGGTTCAAAAACCCGTTCATCAAGGTCACGTAGGAAATATGGGGCAAGATCTCGCTCACCACGATCTGGTAGGCGACGGCGGTCAGGATACCGATGAACGAGACGCTGATCCGATCGCCCAACGAGGAGCGATCCATCCAGAACACCGACCACGAGAGCATCACGATCAGCATCAGAGGAAAGATGACCAAGCGCACCATGAAGAACGACTCTCGTCGCACATCCATGCTCACGACGAACGCCGAGGCGACGCCTGTGCGTCCGGCGTAGGGAGCTTGGCGATCCCGAGTCGATGTGTGGATGGCTTCGAGAGCCCATTGGGGCATTTGGACCAAATCATCGGAGGGGGTGCGAGCTTCTGTTGCGGGCTGCAGCACGACCTCGCTCTCGTCGAAACCCAGCACCTCGAAGATGGCGTCCAATCGTTGCCGATCGAACGGGTATCGCCTCAGTGAGAGGTCTGCCTCCCCAGCCGCGTCCAGCGTCTCAACCAGGGTCAAGGTCCCGTCCGGCTGCACGCGGAGCACCACGCCATGCTTCTCGTACAGCCTCGATTCGTTCACGAGGACCACTTGGGGGAACCATCCAGTGAAGACCTCGTTGAACTGGTAGGCTCCTACATAGACCTTTTCTTCGACTCCCACCTCAGCCGGGTCGAAGGCCTGTCGTTCGTCGTGCCATGTCAGTGTGAGAACTCCCCCGAATTCGAAGGTCTCGGCCTCGTCATCGATGTCGTTGATATCCAGCAGATGGAAGCTGGCCCGAACCACGACGGGGCCGGCTTTCTTCGGAGGGCCGGTCAGAAAGGGTTCGCCGGTTGCGCTTGGAGTGGACGCGGGATTGGGATTGCCGGCCGACTGGGCCCCGGCGATCCCTCCGCAGCACGTGGCGGTGATCAGCAACGTCACGGCTATCGAAACGACCTCGTGCATTTTTGCGCTACCTCGGAGCCGGGCTTCAGGCGACACGAGTGCTACCCGAAGAGCCGTCAAGGCTCAAGCGCGAACGGACGAAACCTTCCCAGGGACGATTTCAGGAAACCAGGTTCGCTAGGTTCTAACGGACGAAACCTTCCCAGGTGAAATCGACGTACTTCCCAGGGACGATCCTAGGAAGCAGCATTGACCTCAAACAGGCGCAAGGATTGCGCCGCGGGATATGGTCCGGCTTGCAGTTGGAGCGCAGTGCCGGCACGCTCGGAGGCAGTGGCACAAGAACGGCAAGAAGCTCAAACCTCGACGCGAACGAGGCCAGGCGCCGAGCGTGAAGAGTTCTTTTTGGACTTGAAAGGCCGTGGTCGTATCCGTGTGGTCGAGTACAAGGGGTCCGAGGTAGCGCCCACGCTGATGTTGCTCCATGGACTTGCCGCGACGGGGCCACTGAATTGGTTTACCGCTTTTTCCGACCTCGCCGAACGCTACCATGTTGTGGCAGTCGATCACCGCGGTCATGGCCAAGGGATCCCGACGCGTCGGTTTCGCTTGAAGGATTGTGCAGACGATGTCGTTGCCGTGGCGGACGCGCTCGGCATCCGCAAGTTCATCGCCGTCGGATATTCGATGGGGGGCCCCATCGCGAAACTCTGTTGGAGTCGGCATCCCGAGCGCGTACGTGGATTGGTTCTTTGCGCGACGGCGAGGCATTTCACGCCGCAGCAGTACCCGGTCCTCACGCGAGCGATCTTGCCCGGCGCCGTCGTCGGAGCTCGGTTGGCGCCCAAGCTCGTCCTCGGCCAGATCATCGAAGGCATGGTTAGAGACATTCCGGCACCGAAGGTCAGAGACTACGTACGCAAGGAAATGTCAGGCTCCGACCCCGCTGCACTCGCGCAGGCAACACGCGCCGTCCTTCGTTTCTCGTCGCGCAACTGGGCGTCGAACATCGCAGTGCCGACGGCGGTCGTCGTAACAACACGCGACAAGATCGTACCCACCCGCCGTCAATACGCGCTAGCGGCTTCGATCCCCGGCGCCAAGCAGTTCGAAGTCGACGGCGATCACTTCGCTTGCGCGAACAACCAAACCGATTTCGTGCCAGAGTTGGTCGCTGCCTGCGACCACGTCAACGCCGCCTTGGCCTAACGAGCGGGCAACAGGTGATCACCTCACTCGACCATATCCACATTCACGCCGCTGACCCGTGGGCGACGATCCGGTTCTACGAGTCTTGCCTCGGCGCCGAGCGGCTTGGATCCATCCCCTCTGGAGAGGGCGGTGAGAACCACGGCGTGCTCCTCGGTGGACAGCTCTTGGTCATCAGCGAGTTCCCGCCGGGGATGACGGCAGCGGCACCGCCCGAGGTGGGCAAGGGGGCGCTTCGCGCAGGCTTTGGTGTGGCGCATTTCGGCGTTCAAACGACCGACCTCGACGGGGTGCTGGCCCGCCTGCGTGACGCCGGGGCGCACGTCCATGCCGACGCGCGGCGCACCGGCTCGATCCGCTACGCCTACGTGACCGCGCCCGACGGCGTGGTCATCGAGCTGGTGGAGCTCCACTTACCCGCCCATCTCGCGCCGCTCATGCCGCTGCTCAACGGCGTGAACCTGGCGATCCACCACACGCGGCGGGCCCTGGCGAAGCAACTCTTCAAATAGCTGCGCCGATCCCAACCTAGCGAGGTTTGCCCAATACAGAGGAGGACAGGAATAGGGGACACGCTAGCCCCTCAGAACTTGTTTGCTTTTAGGGAGTTACGAGTGACACCGCGCAAACCGCCGCCGCCGGGAATCTCAACCTGGTATCTCGGCCCTAGCCTACGAATATCGAACTGCCGTGGGCGAGATGTTGATGGCGGCGTAGTTTCGTGTGACCTCCCTTTTGGGTCGCGCCATGCCAACACTGGTTGATGTCCTTTACCGTACCGCTGGAGGTAGAAGGCAAGACCTCCCGACTGGTGCTTGCCTGGTGATGAACGCTTGGTAGCTTCCGCTCCATGATCGACTTCGTCAGGACGCCCGATGACCGTTTCGAGAACCTCCCAGACTACCCCTTTGCGGCGAACTACTTCGAGGTCGATGGGCTTCGAATGCACTACGTGGACGAAGGGCCGCGCGGTGCGAGTCCCGTGCTTCTGCTTCATGGCGAGCCAAGCTGGTCGTTTCTCTATCGACACATGATTCCATACCTGCTCGAGGCCGGGCATCGGGCAATCGCGCCCGATCTGATCGGCTTCGGAAAGTCGGACAAGCCCACGCGGCAAACCGACTACAGCGTGGCGCGGCATGTTGGCTGGCTGCAGTCGCTGATCGACCATCTCGCGCTCGAGGACATCACACTATTCGGCCAGGACTGGGGCTCCACACTAGGGCTACTGCTTGCTACGACCAACGAAGAGCGCTTCAGCCGAATCGTGATCGGCAACGGCCTGCTGCACGGGAAGAACGGGCTCGAAACGAAACGCGGTCTGGTGCATGTGTGGCGAGCGTTCACTCGCTGGAGCCCGTGGATCCCGGTTGGGCAGATTGTGAGCCGGGCGGCAGGTCGCGATCTCACGGAAGCCGAACGCCGGGCCTATGACGCACCCTTCCCGTCGCGGAAGTTCCTGGCCGGCGTCCGGGCGTTCCCCCAACTGATTCCGATGTCGAGCAAAGACCCTGCGACTCCCGGCAACGTCGCCGCATGGCAAGCCCTCGGACGCTGGAACAAGCCGTTTCTCACCGTGTACAGCGATGGGGACCCCGTCTTAGGCGACCTCGACGCGCTCTTTCAGCAGCGAGTGCCGGGGGCCCAGGGCCAACCCCACGCGCGCGTCGAAGGGGGACATTTTCTTCAAGAAGCCTGCGGGCCGGAGCTCGCGCGTCGCGTCCACGAGCTCATCGCGTCTACGTGAAGCGTCCGTTTTCCTACTTGGCGTCGGTACTTTGCCGGCTGCGAGTTCAACCTGCGA